>QXGG01313130.1_pt1 | contig 20487 bp, 12 predicted proteins | sample 1982491 | NCBI WGS metagenome assembly QXGG01 (sample SAMN09924614, study PRJNA488089) | Wastewater metagenome, whole genome shotgun sequencing project. | isolation source: South African research farm wastewater | place: South Africa: Irene, Agricultural Research Council, Animal Production... | reverse complement strand
GCTCGGAGCCAAGAACATAGGCGACACCCTCGGCGCTGCCCTGTATCCTGGCTTTCGAGTGGTATGTTTTCATTTGAATATCAATCCTTTATGTCTGCAATGAAGCGGCAGATACTCTCCAGGGCTGCGGATTCTTCCCCAGCGGATGCTGCCTCTGCCCTCACAGTCACGGCACTGCCGCTCTTGAGTCCCAGCGCAAGCAGTGAAAGCATACTGGCTGCATTGGCGCATTTGCCGCCGCTGCAGAGAGTCAGTTTGACTGGAGACAGGCTCTTCGCAAGCTTTACCAGTTCGCCGGCCGGCCTTGCGTGCATTCCGTTAGGCGCCTCGAGTGTGATTGTCTTTTCGGTCATATAGCTTTGCTCAATATTTCATATATCAGTTCGGGATCGTCGCAGCTCTGCAGCGTCTCAAGCGTCTGCTCGTCCTCCAGCGCGGCTGCAATGCCTGAAATTATATCCATATGGCTGTCGCCTGCTCCTGCAATGCCTATTACGAGGCGGGCCTTCTCCTCTCCGAAGTCCACGCCCTCAGGGTACTGGAGCACGACAACTCCGCTGCGGAGCACCTTGCCCTTGGCCTCGGATGTGCCGTGAGGTATGGCAATTCCCATTCCCATATACGTGGTCTGGAGCTTCTCCCTCTCGATCATTGCGTTGACATAGCCCAGCGTGACGCAGCCACTGTCAACGAGCATCTTTCCGGCGCGCCTGATGGCCTCCTCCTTCGATTCGGATGGCAGTCCCGTGCGTATGTTCCAAGGCTGAAGCACCCCGCTGAGCCGTTTCAGAAGTCCGTCCAGACCGCTGTCCTCGAGGAAGTTTTCGATTACAAGCAGTTCCGCGGCCGCCTTTCCGTCAGCATCCTTGCGAATATTCTTCAGTGTTCGATCCGCAAGCACTTTCTGGCAGACCACGATATCCGCATCCTGAGGGATGTTGTCAACCGGGCTGTTGCAGACATCGATATTCAGTCCGGCATCCTTAACTCTCTTGCGGAAGCGGGTAGCTCCCAAAGCGCTGGAGCCCATTCCGGCATCGCAGCAGAAGACTATTTTTGAAACCCTACCGCTTCTTTCCGTCCTGTTTCCGCCAGCGGAATCCTGCTCGTCACTTCCGTTGAAATCCGGCCTGCGTCTGATCATAGGCCAGGCCAGCAGGAAGGACACCAGCGTACCTATAGCGACTCCGGCCAGTCCGGTAAGCGCCGTACCCTTCGGCGACATAAGCAATATGGATATCAGACTTCCGGGGGAAGCCGGGGCGACGAGGCCGAAGTCCACGAGAGTGTAGAAGCTCAGGGCGCATATATTTCCGACCATTACGGCCAGCAGCAGAATAGGACGCGCAAGGACGTATGGGAAATAGATCTCGTGGATGCCACCGAAGAGCTGTATTATAGCGGCTCCCGGAGCGGACTGCCTTGTCGCACCTTTCCCGAACACCCAGCAGGCCAACAGTATTCCAAGGCCCGGTCCCGGATTCGGGTCCACTAGGAAAAGCATCGAGTGGCCCATCTGTGAGGCCTGCTCTATGCCCAGCGGAGTCATTATGCCGTGATTGACGGCATTGTTGAGAAACAGAACCTTGGCAGGATCGACCAGCACGGCCAGCAGAGGATTCAGCTTGTGGGCCAGCATCCAGTTGACTCCGTTGCTTATAGCTTCCGTGAGCCAGGACACCGCGTGCCCTATGAGCAGATAGCCGGCTATGGCCAGCAGCATCGCTATGATGCCGAGGGAGAAGTTGTCCACCAGCATCTCGAAGCCGGGCTTGATACGCCCCTTGACCATCTCGTCCCAGTATTTGATGTAGAGACCGGCGAGAGGGCCCATTATCATTGCCCCGATGAACATAGGTGTGTCGCTGCCTATGATCACACCCATAGTTGCGACGGCTCCTGCCACTCCGCCCCTTACGCCTGCGATGTTGCGACCGGCCGTATATGCGATAAGCAGCGGCAGCAGGTAGCGCAGCATAGGCGTCACCAGCTTCGCGATATGCTCGTTCGGCCACCAGCCGTTACTGATGAATATGGCGGTAATCAGACCCCAGGCAATGAATGCCCCGATATTGGGCATCACCATGGCGCTCAACTTGCGGCCGAAACTCTGTATGCCTTCCGCTGCCATATCTATGGAACTGTCAGTTTATTTGATGCTTTCTTAATATTTTACCTTGATCCAAGGCGCATTCTTCTCCATCCAGGTCTTGACGGTCACAGGCACATCCGTGCACATACGGTCGCAGCCGAGATAGGCTCCGAGCATAAAGTCCTCCACGCTCTGACCCGGCCAGAGGCTGACGGTGATACCGGCCTTGTGTGCCTTCTCAACGGCCTGACGCGAAGTGCCCTCCATCTTGCAGCCGAGTGTATATATTCCTACGGTCTTGGCCATAGCGATGGTCTCGTCGTTGATAGGCTTGCTGATGATAAGCAGCAGTTCGGCTTCCGGGTGGTAGGTCTGGAGATAGCGCAGACCCCTGTAGTCGGATGAGGTGAAAACGAACTGTGAGCCCTTGGACTGAATGCTCTGCACTCCCTTCCATACTTTCTCGACATATTCCTCAAGTCTTTCCTGAGGATAGGAGCTCTCCGGCTTGGTCTTGAATTCGAATTCCACATAGAGACTGTCCTTTCCGTCGAAGAAACGGCAGAGTTCGTCGAAGCGGAGTATGCGGTTGCCCTTCTTGGTCCTAAGCTGGTCGATTTCGGCCGAAGTCTTCTCCTCGAATACGCCCGTTCCGTTTGTCGTGCGTTCCAGAGTGTTGTCGTGGGTGATGTAGAGAACACCGTCCTTGGTCATCCTGATGTCCGTCTCGAAGCCGGTGTAGCCTGCATCCCAGCTTTCCTGGAAGGCCAGCAGAGTGTTCTCGTCGCGTTCAAGCCGGCCTCCCCTGTGTGAGAAGGCACGTATGGTCTGGGTCTGCGCGTAGGCAGCGCAGCAAAGCAAAAGGGCGAAAATGCCGATGATTGTCTTTTTCATGATATCTGTACTTTATTTCCCTCTCCCGGCTATGGCCGCATCCTGAAGGGCGTGCAGAGTCGCACGGTCCCAAGGCAGGCCTATGAACTGCGAAGGGTAGTCGGTTTCTATTATATCCGGTTCGGCGAGCAGTTCGCGCATATAGGCGATGCGGCGGTCCGACGGCTTCTTTACCTTGTCGGCGGAACCGGTTATCGAAGTCATGGTCATAACTCCGTTTTCGTGGAGTTTGTCATATATCTCCTGCATCTGCGGGTCCACTGCAAGTCGTATGTATGCCATCAGATAGTTCCAAGGAATGCCGCTCTTCTCGTAGGCCTCGTACATCTCGGGACTGCTGATCTCCACGCAGAACATAACGTTGCGTATGCCCCTGTTCCAGTAGAAGAGCGCCTCGTCGAGAGAACGCACGGAGAGCATTATATTGTGGTAACGGCTCCATTTCCCGCCCTCTTCAAGCTGACGGGCATAGTATTCCAGAGCGGCGCGCTTGCGTTCTTCGCTGACCCCGGCGGTGTTTATGTATTTGTTGTCGAAATTGAACACCACCTTGTGGTCTCCCCATTCAAGGAGTTCCTCAAGGGTTGGAATGGTGTAGTCTGTGACGTTTCCGTAGCGGTCCTTCAGGCGGAACTGCTGCAGTTCTTCAAGTGTGTAATTCTCCACCGGGCCGCTTCCTGTTGTGGTGCGGTCCAGGGTGAGGTCGTGCATCAGGACCATCACGCTGTCCTTCGTGAAGGAAAAATCTATCTCGAAGAAGGTCGGCATCTCGGAAATCGTCTTCTCGCAGGACGCGATGCAGTTCTCCGGATATCCCTCCTGCATTCCGCCCCTGTGGGCGCTTATGATTATATCCCGGTCCGGATGGTGGTGGAAGTAGGCCTGAAGGTCCTCTATGCTGTCGATATCTGCCGGATCCACGGCCTTGTAGCTGTCCTCCGAGTTTCTGTAGCAGAGGAAACCTGCCACCAGCGCCACTGCCAGCAGGACCATCAGTATGGCGAATTTTGCTCCGCTTTTCATATCTTTTTCTCGCTTATGCTTGGGTCTTTGAGGTTCCAGACGGTTGCAATGAGAATGGTGCCCACCACTGCGATGCCGGACATAACGATGAAGATCCAATGCCAGCCTCCGAATTTGTCAGCAAGCGCGCCGAATCCGTAACCGGTAACTATGGTGCTGAGGTAGCTCATAAGCCCTATCAGACCGACGGCCGATGAAGCCGCCTTCTTGGTCGCCTGGTTGGATGCGATCACGCCAAGCAGGGCCTGTGGTCCATAGAGGAGGAAGCCGGCTATGGCGAGTATGACGAGGAAGAGTACCGGAGAGTTGATGTCCTGTACGAAGTGCAGCGCTATCAGGCAGACTGCGACAAGAGCCATCTCGATGGCGCATACCCTTTGAGACTTGCTGCCGAAGAGCTTGTCAGATATGACTCCGGCCGCAAGCATTCCGGCACAGCCCGCCACCTCGAAGATGCCTACCGTCCAGCCTGCGATGGACTGGTCGAGTCCCATATCCGTAAGAAGTTTCGGACCCCAGTCGAGAATCGCGAAGCGCACTATGTAAACGAAGAGGTCGGTGATGGCGAGAACCCAGATGATAGGATTGAGGAATACCTTCTGCATCAGGAACTTGCGGAACACCTTAGGGTCCTTGTTCTCATTCTCGTCCAGCTCGCCCTTTACCTTCGGGAGTTCAGGAAGTCCCACTGATTTCGGGGTGTCCCTGAGTGTGGCTATGATGAACAGCACTCCGAAGGCGGAAATGGCAGCCGGTACCCAGAAGCAGAGCTGCCACTTGGTTATATATCCGCAGATAACTGCCACCACGAAGGCACCGATGGAGTGCGAGGTATTCCAGATACTCATTTTAGTGGCCAGCTCGTGAGGCGGTACCCAGCTGACCATCAGGTGGTTGCAAGGAGCGAAGCCGCAACCCTGGAAGATCTGGTTGACAATGTACATCGCGGCCATCACTATTATCATCCCCCTGACGAATCCCGCTCCTTCAGCCTGGCCGGTAATCATTACGCTTATCTTGTCGGAAAAGCCCAGTACGACACTGGTTCCGACACAGACGATCAGGCCCAGGGCAAGGTGCCAGCGCGGATTGGTGCGGTCACCGAGTATTCCGTTGACAAATTTGGAGACGCCGTAAATCAGTCCTCCCAGGGTCATTATTATACCGAAGCTGGCATTGGTGATGCCATATTCCTCCTGAAGCAAAGGGATGGCGAAGGAGAAGTTCTTGCGAACGAAGTAGAACATTGCGTAGCCTATCATCGAGCAGATGATGACGCGCCACTGCCAGTACTTGAATCTCTTTTCTTCTTGCATTGTCGTTGATTTACAGTTTGTTGTATTCGTCGATTATCTGTGCTACGACAGGATTGCCTGCATCGATTCCGCTGAACTTGCATATCGCCGCCTCCAGTCCGAGGGTAGCGATTTCCTGCTGCATCTCGACGCTCTGCGGGTCATCCGGGTTGTTGAAGTGCAGTGCCGCTGCTATGCCCACCACCAGTTTGTCCACCGGCAGGCCGTAGCCGAGCGCCGTCATCATCGGCAGGACGAGGCGGTCGTTCGCAGAAAGCTTGCGCAGCGGCTCGCGTCCCACGCGCGTCACGTCGTCTTTGAGGTACGGATTGCGGAAGCGTTTGATAATCTTGTCTATATATGCGAAATGGGCGTCGTGGTCGAAGCCGAATTTGCGTATCAGGCCTTCGCCGCTCTGCTGCATTGCCGCCTTTACCGTCGCATATATTTCCGGATCCGCGATACTTTCGTCTATGGTCTTATATCCCTTCCTCTGTCCGAGATATGCAGTAATTGCGTGTCCGGTATTGAGAGTAAAGAGCTTGCGCTCTATGTAGGCGAGCAGGTTGTCGGCAAGGTTCATACCCTCGATCTGAGGCGCACCGCCAACGAAAGACTTCTCCTCGACATTCCATTCGTAGAAGTTCTCCACCACGACGTCGATAGGATTCTCGCTGCGTACAGGCGGAACAATGCGGTCAACCGAGCAGTCTGCGAAGCCCACGTGGCTGTCGGCCCAGGCGGCTGTTTCAGCGTCGAGCAGGGCGTAGGTGAGTTCCTTGAGCTGGCTTGTCGCCCTGATTGCGTTCTCGCAGGCGACTATGTTGAGCGGGGCTTCCACGCCTGCCGCCTTCCTTGCTGCTATGCCTTTCGCTATAGCCGGAGCCACGAATCTGAGTATGCGTACGCCGACGGCTGTCGTAATCATTTCTGCATTAACTATCTCATCGACAACTTCCTGTGAGCCGGAGTTCACTGCGCAGATATTGCTTATCTCGATGTCTTTCTGCTCGACATCCATTACGTGCACCGTATATTTCCCGTCCCTGTTGATCCTGTCGAGGAGTTCCTGGTTGACGTCGGCGAACACCACCCTGTAACCTGCCTGGGAGAGCACGGCTCCGATGAAACCGCGGCCTATGTTGCCGCCACCGAATTGAATTGCTGTTTTCATATTATTTATGCTCATTTGATTTTTTCTTTGATATTGTACCGGTTGCGTTCCTGTCCGCTACGGGATATCAGTTCGCAGATGAAGCCGGCAAGGAAAAGCAGTACGCCGATGATTAGCGCCACAAGGGCCAGATAGAAGAGCGGCTGTTCGGTCACCGGCCTGTAGTGCAGTCCGGAGCACTGCTGGACAAGCTTTTCTATTATTACCCAGAGCGCACAGACAAAGCCGGCCAGGAAGGTGAGCAGTCCCGTAAAACCGAAGAAGTGCATTGGCTTTTTCCCGAAGGTGCTGAGGAACCAGAGACTGAGCAGGTCCAGGAAGCCGTTCACGAACCTTTCCAGACCGAATTTGCTCTTTCCGTATTTGCGCTTCTGATGATGCACCGGCTTCTCGGTAATCCTGGTGAATCCAGCATTCTTTGCCAGATACGGGATATAGCGGTGCATTTCACCGTAAACCTCGATATTCTTCACAACTTCGTTGCGGTAGGCCTTCAGGCCGCAGTTCATATCGTGGAGCTTTACTCCGGTAACCTTGCGGGCAGTCCAGTTGTAGAGTTTGGACGGCAGGTTCTTGGTCAGTTTGTTGTCCTTGCGCTGCTGTTTCCATCCGGACACTATGTCCCATCCATCCTCAACCACCATACGGTATAGTTCAGGTATCTCGTCAGGGGAGTCCTGCAAGTCAGCGTCCATTGTTATGACAACCCGGCCTTCGGCGGCCTTGAAACCCTCATAGAGAGCAGCCGACTTGCCGTAATTCCGACGGAACGAAATTCCTCTCACCGATTTGTCCTCTTCCGAAAGACGGCGGATAATATCCCACGAGGAGTCCGTGCTGCCATCGTCCACCATTATTATCTCATAGGAGAATCCTTTCTCCTCCATAACCCTGCGGATCCAGGTGTGGAGCTCCGGCAGGGATTCGGCCTCGTTCAAGAGGGATATGACTATAGAAATGTCTTTTACGGATTTGTCCATTTTCAATGCTTTGTCTATCCTGCAAATATAAGATAAAATTCACTTGAGGAGACATAAAAAGAGGGAGAGAAATCGTTTTCTCTCCCTCTCTTTTCAGCATTTTTATCTATTCACATCGGCCGGAAATCAGAATCCGGTGTAATCCGTCGTGAATGACGTGCAACTGTACACATTCTCTGCAGATGTTCCTGCGCTTGGGACTGTCTGGGTTGCCCTGACTTCCCAATTGACTTCGGAAGCAGGGTCGCCCGATTCAGGGACATAGTACCAGAAGTGGCTGGCTGTGCTTTTTGCCCAGGAAGTGGTGTTCTTGCCCAATTCATTGAAGAAATAGGAACATACGCAGATATCGCAGCAACTGCCGTCACCAAGACGGATGAAATCGCCTTTTTTGACTCCGTCCTTGTAGTATTCGACTTTCCAGTTCTGGCTGTCGTCATTCCATACGGCTGCAACGATCGCGTTCTTAAGTGCGGCGTAGCCTTTTGCGAATATGTTGCTGCTTCCGCCGACGTTATATGCTCCGGCACCGCCGTTGGTCGTGACATCCCATTTGTAGAGATAGCCTTTCGTTCCGGTGTAGATCTGGTTTCCATTGTACACCCTCATCTGATAATCGAAGGTCTGATTGGTGTATTTTGCAGTCCAGTTAACCATCTCGCCCTTTGCGGCATCAATCTCATAGAGATAGTATCCGTTCGGGGTTCCGTCGGTGTTCAGATTGCAGGCCCACCATCCTCCGCAGGCAGCTCCGTGAATATGCTCATAAACAGGCTTTCCGCTCTTCGTCTTATAGGAATTGTGAATGTAGTTCTGAGGGAAGTGTGTATGGCCTATCATAATGTGAGCTTCCTTGAACTGCTTGAGAAGAGTGAGGACTTCGGAATAATATGCTCCCTTGTTGACGTTGCCGCCACCGCTTGAAGAACCCGCACGGAAAGGAATGTGCAGACAGAGCACTACCATCTTGTCTTCCTTGTTGTCAACGAGATCGAGATCCTGCTCAAGCCACTTGATCTGTGCTCCGGTAAAACCTCCATCGTAATTCCAAGTGGCCCTGTTAGGGCTGGAGTTGGTGACCGTGGACGTGCAGATGATGTCATCCATCACAATGATGTGCACATTTCCTCTGTTGAGAGAATAGTCCGTCGGACCGAAGTTCTCGAAATACAAGGCGGTCGATTCGAAATCCGATGCAGTCGTGGACGTGTGGTCGTGATTGCCTATGCATTGGAAGAAAGGCAGGTATCCGCTTCCGTATTTGAGGTTCGACATCGACGACTTCATTGATTCCCAAAGGTTCGAGCTGTCGAAAGTGATGTCTCCCAGGGTGAATGCGTATGGATTCGGATATTTGTCCGCATTGTTTGAAAGCGTGTTCTGAATGTCGGGGATAGTTTCGTTCTTGTACCGGAGTACCTGGGCTGCCGTCTGACACTGCGGGTCACTGACCATCACGAGGGTTATTTTGTCTTCAGGTGCAGCACTCGGCGTGAGAACGAAGTCGTTGCGGTTCTGATTTGCTCTGACTATGGTTCCAGGCGAGAAGAAGCACGGAAGGTGATTCTCCTCATCCAGAGGAACGTCATAGCCGGAAGGAATCGTGATGTATGCCTTGCGGGCATAGCGGCTTGCAGCCATCTGATAAACACCGTTTTTGTCAGTCTGAACGAAGGTATATCCGTCAGTAACGGGAACTCCCGGGATAGGATTGCCGTCGATGTCCTTGACTATGCCTATCAGATTGCAGTCCTGACTTATAGAGGTCCCGTTCAGTTCCGTCAGCCTTTTGCCGTTACCTTCGTTCTCTCCTCCATTGTCAGGTATCTTTTCACAAGCAACCCCCATGAAGAGGGTTGCCGTGAACAGTAAAATTGTAAGATTCCTTTTCATCCTAAAGAATTATTCCCATCCGAAATTCTGGGTGATATTCGGGTTGTTTGTAAGAACGTTCTGTGAGATAGGATAGAGGTACTTCTTAGAGTTCCACTCAAGAGGGTAGTGGAAAATCATATAGCCGTGGTCACCTTCTGAAAGCGAGAGGGACTGCTGGCCGCCTTTCGTGGTTACCTTGAAGTTGAACTCGGAAATCTCCTTGCCACCGTCGAAGGTAACAGGGCCGTGATATGCATAATGGGTTGCTTCTTCTTTCTTGTCAACCCTTACATATTCCTTGGTTCCCTCGTCGTATTTGTACATCCAGTACTTTCCGTCGCCGTCTCCCTGGAGGAAGGTAGGGTTGAAGAGGAAGCCGTTCTTCGCATCCTCCTTGGAAACCCAGATTCCGAGAGTGCCTTCACCGTTGGTTCCACGCATAGGGACAATGCTCAGGCAGTGCCATCTTACGAGGTCGTCATAGCGCCTTCCTTCATAGCCCATCTCACAAACCCTCTCGCGGCGGATTTCAACTATGTCCGGAGTGAGGTAGCCTTTGAGTTCTGCAGCACGGCTGCCCTGGATGTCGCCTTCCTCATAGTCGTATGCGTCAGCATAGTACTTGTAGAGGACAGGATCAACCTTGGCAGGGCGAGAAGTACCCGTCATGCCGGCTCTCTTCCTGAGGGCTCCTATCGTGAGGTCCCAGTCGGCGTCACTCAAGACACCGCCGTTGAGTTCGGCCTTCGCCTCTGCATAGTTGAGAAGGATTTCGGCATAACGGAAGATAGGAATTGAGTTTCCGCATTTTGCAACGTTGAACTGGTTCTCTTCCTCGATATTGTACTTGATGAGATTGTAACCGGTAGGGGTGAGGGAGCAAGGCATATACTTGTAAGGAGTGGTTCCGTTGTTTGCCTTGTAGGTCCAGCCCACGTGGTTGACCGTTGCATTCAGACGAGGGTCGCGGCCGTTGTCTGCAGCAAGTTCTTCAAGCAGGGAAATCTTGTCTGTCTCCATAGGGGTTCCGTCAATCTTGAGGAACTGGTTGACATAGTTCTTTGTAGGAGACGGGGCAATGGTGTTCGTTCCGCGGAAGTCAGAAGTAAGCGAGTGGGTAACGGTGTTGGCCTCGTCGGTGGAGTATTCGGCTACCCAGATCATTTCAGGATTGCTGTAAAGCTTTTCCGTGACGAAGTTCGCAGCATAATTGCCGTTGAGTTTGAACTTGCCGGAGTTGATGATCACTTCGCTTGCCCATACGCTGATTTCAAGCAGCGACTTCCAGTCTCCGTACTCATTGGTCCATGGAGTCATGGTGGAGCGGTTCACGTCGTGATATTTCCTGAGAGTACCCTCATAGAGGGCAATCTTGGAAAGATAAGCTGCGGCAACCCACTTGTTAATCTGAGCCTTGTAGCTGTCATCTCCAAAGCAGTTCTCAACAGCGAACTTGAGGTCTTCGATGCACTTGTCCACTACATATTCGCGGTTGTCCCTCGGTGCATAGAGCATTGCGGTGTCACTCGGGTCCACGAGTTTGTCCTGCCAAGGGAGATCTCCATAGACCTGAACCTTGTCAAAATGGAAATAAGCCCTCCAGAAACGTCCTACGCCCTGATAATGATTGTAAACTTCCTCCGGAATCTTTCCCTTGGCCTTTTCCATTCCGTAAATGAGGGTGTTGGCTCTACGTATATTGGTGTAGGACCATGCACCACGATCTGCAGAGGTGTAAATGTCGTTAGGGAACCAGAATTTCGAAGGGTCTCGTTTGGAGATGAGATCGGTGCCGTTGTCACCGGCCGCGATGTCGGAAGCTCCAGGTCTGTAGGTCTGAATCAATCCCATTGCAAACAGGCTGATTTCCTGTTCGTTGCTAAGGAAGGTGTCAGCTGCGACCTCGTCAACAGGCTTTACGCCGAAGAAATCATCGCAAGCCGTGAAACTCAGCGCAATTGCACAAGTCAATACAGTGTATATTATTTTTTTCATCTTTCTTGCGAATTAGAATGAGAGGTTAATACCGAAAGTGAAGGTCATCAGCATAGGGTAGCTATAGCCTTCTCCCATACCGGAGTATCCTTTTGCGTGGTTGTTGGTGTCAGTGTCACCTGCCTCGATAACCTCTGGGTCGCACATTCTGTTATGCTTCTGGAGAGGGGAGTAGCAAGCGAGGTTCTCACCGGAGAAGTAAACCTTGAGAGTCTTGATCTTGGCCTTTTCCATAAGCTTGGCAGGGAAGGTATAGTCAAGGGTGAGGTTCTTCAGACGGAGGAAGCCCACGTTCTGGAGGAAGTGGTCGTTCGGAGTTGCGAGAGGACCTACGTTACGGTTTGCAACGTGGCTTCTCTGGGACGTCCAGTAAGGATTCTTGTCCATATTGGTAACTACCCACTTGTCGGAGCTTACGTCAATGTCAACCATCTTGCCGATCTGGTCCTTCAGCATATAGCCATAAGAGTGGTCGTACATACCGTAGAAGAAGCCGGAACCGTTGGAGAAGTACCAGTCCTTCTTGCCTATGCCCTGGAGCGCTATGCTAAGACCAATGCCGTTCCAGCTGAAGTCGAAGTTCAGACCATACTGGTAGCGTGGCATTTCGTTACCTATGACTTCGAGGTCGCCGTGGTCGTCGAGAGTCTGCTTTCCGATACCAATCTTGCCGTCACCGTCGATGTCGACATACTTGAGGTCGCCCGCGTACGCGCGATATACAGAGGTACCGTTCTGGTGGAAGGTATCGACGTTCCAGTCATTGGCCTCGTCATTGCTTGCAAAGATGCCTGCGGTGCGGAATCCCCAGATTTCACCCCACTCTTTTCCATTGTAAGGGCCGATGATGTAGCCGGTAGGGTTGTAGTAGTTGGTTACATAGCATACATTGTCGAAGAAGACTCCCTTGATGCTGTATCTGAAAGGCTTTCCTCCGAGATCGAAGCTGTCCTTCCACTGGAGCTGGAGCTCGTAACCTATGTCGCGGGTGGAACCGTAGTTGCCTTTAGGAGTGCTTGCTCCGAGCTGCTCAGGAAGCTTCGGACCGGCAATGAGGAGGTCCTTTGAGTCCTTGATGTAGAAGTCACCGGAGAAGGAAAGACGGTTCTTGAAGAGGTCGAAGTCGAGACCTACGTCATAGGTGGTGATGGTTTCCCAGGTCAGGGATTCCGGAACGAGAGTGGTAGGGGAGATGGTGTAAGGCACTTTCTCGCCGTTGATGAGGACGCTGCTCTTATCAATTGCCCACAGATCGAGGAATGCATAGTCGCTTATGTTCGCATTTCCGAGGGAACCGGCATTCGCGCGCAGCTTGAGGTTGTTCAGCCAGGATTTCGCACCCTTCATCCAAGGCTCCTCTGAGATTCTCCATCCAAAGGATCCTGAAGGGAAGAAGCCCCAGCGCTGGTTGACAGGGAAACGGGAAGAACCGTCATAGCGTCCTGCAAGCTCGAAGATATAGCGGTTGAAGAGGGTGTAGTTGACACGGGCGAAGAAGCCGGTTTCTCTTCTGTCGTATCCGTCGTCTTCAACACTGTAGGTGTCGATATCCATCAGCTCGAAAGAAGGCATCTGAGGGTACATCACGCCCTTTCTCTGCAGATAGAGTCTGCGGTAGTTGGTGCTTGCAATGTTCCAACCGGCCATTACGTTGAGGTCGTGCTTTTCGCCGAGTTTCGGAGTCCAGGTGCCGACCACGTTGGCTGCGATGTAGTCAGTGTTGTATCTCCAGTCGGATTTGTATGAACTTGAGTACTCGTTGTAGTTCTTTGTCGCGATAGGGCTGAGCTGTCCGGTCTGCATAGGGGAGAGGCGGAGCTGGCTTGAACGTATTGCCTTGTAGGTTATGTCAGCCGAAATCTTGAGCACGTCCTTGATAGGGGTGAAATCAAGAGTGGTGGTGGAAATGAGGTCGAGTTTGTCATTCTCCTGATAGGCCTCGTCATTGTGCCATGCGGTGTAGCAGGTGGCTGCGCCGGCAAAAGTGGTCGTTCCGTCTTCGTTGAGAGGGACGAGCACCGGTTGTGCGCGGACGTCGAACTGGCGCTGGATAACGTATGAACCGCTGACGACGGTAGGCTGGTGGTATTTTCTCTTGAAGAAGTAGGCGTTCTCGGAAATCTTGAACCACTTGGTCACCTCGACGGAACCTTTGGCCCTGAGGCTTATGGAATTGAATTTCTCATTTCCGAAATTGTAGATACCGTCCTGGTTGTAGTAGCGGCCGCTTACGCTGAAGCTGGTCTTCTTGCTTGAACCGGAGATGCTGAAGTTGTAGTTCTGGGTTATGTTGTAGTCCTTGTAGTAGAGATCGAACCAGTTGGTGCTGCCGTAGTAAAGGTAGGTTCCGTCCGGAGCATAGCCCCAAGGGTTCTGGTAGTACTCGTAGTCCGGCTCGTGCCAGCGCTTGCGGAGTTCTTCAACATATTCAGGGGAGAAGGTGTCGTAGCCGTTGACCTTGGTAGGGTAGGTGCCATTGAGTCCGCCGCCGGCAACAGGGGTAGAGCCGGAGAACTGGGAGAAGAGGGCATAATACTGTGCCCACTCGTAACCGTCGGTAACGACTTCATCTTCCCAGAGCACGGTTCTGCGGTTGATACCTACGGAAGCATTGAAGTTGGCGCTGATTCGGTCAGTGGCCGGTTTCTTTGTGGTGACGAGGATAACGCCGAATGCACCGCGCGCACCATAAACGGCGCAGGATGCCGCATCCTTGAGGACAGAGATGCTCTCGACGTCTTCCGGGTTAACCGTTGAAAGGTCACCTTCTACGCCGTCGATCATAACGAGACAGCTTCCGCCCTGACCCATTGAACCGGTTTCAAGCTTCTTGCCGCCGCTGCTGCTGAAGTTTCGTGATTCGTATGATTTGCTGGCATTGCCGCGGATGCTGATCGAGCCCGGGTGAGAAGCTTTTCCATCGACGATTCCGATGCTGAGGCCGGCAACCTGACCCTGAAGGGATCTGGAGACGGTTGCATTGGTCCTGTTCTGAAGAGTTTCGCCATCGACGGTCTCGACCGCGCCCACGAGCTGGGTCTTTTTGAGTGTACCGTAACCTACGACAACGGTTGCGTCAAGAAGTTCGGCATCGGTTTCGAGTACGAAATCGAGAGTGGCTCTGCCGTTGACTGCGACTTCCACCGTTTTGTAACCGATGTTCTGGCATACGAGAATGGCGTCAGAAGCGACAGAAAGACTGTACTTGCCGTCAAGATCTGTCGTAACGCCCTTGGTTGTGCCTTTTACCATAACTGCTGCGCCAAATACGGGCTCTCCGCCGGTGTCGGTCACCGTGCCGGACACAGTCAGGTTCTGTGCAAAAGCGGGAACGGCAAGCAGAATTGCCATTGCCACTGAGGCTAGCTTTGAAGTTAATCGTTTCATTGTCAAATAATTCCAGTGTTTTTCATTTCTGTAAGCCCAGAAAAACAATGTGGTTAGGTGTTTGTGTATTTATTTGTTTTACTTAATCGTTTAGGGTGCGAAATTATCAATAAAAAATTTTATATGCAACATTTGTTTTATTAAAAGGTTTTACTAAATTTGCACCCGTAAGTCCACACGGCTCAGGCCGGATTGAAAAGCATAATGTGTTAGGGCACCGCGAGGTGATCCTGTGTTTTTGTTTTGTATAAACGCAAAAAGACCATTATGAAAATTTCAAAATCATTTGCAGTCGGCCTTTCCGCGCTGGTTCTTCTCACCGCTTGTGACATAGAGAAGCCATACGAGGGAATTTCCGGTATTGACAAGAACAAGGCAAGGCCGATGAGTGTGACGCTTGACGAGGACAATCTTTCCTCGACAGGCATTTCCATCTATTGGGACGCTGCTGCCGCTGTTGAGGCGGGCGCCCTTTCCTTCACCGCCCAGCTCGTCACCGAGTATGGCGGAGCTGGTGACAACTACAATTCAAAGGTTTCCGTTACCATCGAGGCGACCGATGAAGTGGGCAACTACAATGACGCCGCCACATTCAACAAACTCACCAAAGGCGACCGCTACTATGTCAGGGTTCGCGCCAACTACGGTTATTCCGTATGGTCTGACTGGGAATATCTCTGCAAAAATGGTGAGCCGGTGATGTATTCCGTGGGAATGGGTTATGTTTACGGCGAATTTTCAGCGCCGAATGAGTTTTTGGCTGCCGCTCGCACCTATGCTTCGATCAAGACCTCATGGGCCGTAGTCGGCCCTGCTGACGGATATGAAGTTTCTTACAAGGAAAGTTCTGCATCAGAATGGACTCTCGCCGGCAAGCCGGAACAGGCCGGTCTGACAACAGAGACATCATTTGTTGTCAAGGGCCTTGTCGAGGAAACCTCCTATGATGTGCGTGTCAGGGCATACAGGAGTGTTGTTGTCGATGAAGAGAGTGGGACAAAGGAAATTGAATGGAGCGAATACTCCGTAGCTTCAGAAATTGTTACTCCTTTCAAGCCTGATTTCAATCCGGAAATCAGTGACGAGGAACAGTTCCAGCGCTTCATCGAGGAGATTGCGGCACAGTCCGGTACCAGCGATGTCTTTACGCTGAAGAATGACATCGATCTCTCCGGAGTTGAATTCTCGGAGTTCCCTGAAGAGTTCAACGGCAAGTTTGACGGACAGGGCTTTAAGCTTAAGAACCTCGTTCTTGACGGCAAGAGCCTCTTCTGTAGTTCCGAAGGCGAAATCTGCAATCTGGTGTTTGACAAGTCCTGCCAGTTCTCCAATCCGTCCGGAACCTGGGGCGCGCTCGTGGCTGTGAATAAGGGTATAGTTTCCAATTGTGTTAACAATGCTGATGTCAATTTCTCTGCATACGGTAAAGATACCGAGGTAGGATGTCTTGTCGGTCGCACTACGGGCGAGGTTACCGATTGCGTCAACAACGGAAATCTTCTGTTCAAGGGTTCTGACGTACAGGCAAATTGCAGCTTCGGCGGTGTTGTCGGAATCATGTCCGGTTCTGAGGACCAGGTCCTTGTCAGCAGATGTGTCAATAATGGAGACATAATCTTTGAGAATACTTCCCAAAGCAAGAATATCTATATCGGTGGTGTTATCGGCGGTACCCCTCAGACCGCGTTCAAGAGTTCTGCTCCGAAGAACTACGGTACCATAGCAGATTGTGAGAACAATGGTGATGTCACCCTCCAGTGGGCAGTATCCGAGACCGGCTCTTACTGTGACGTGGGCGGTGTGGCCGGATATGTGGAAGGATCTGTACTCAGTTGCACAAACAAGGGCAATGTTTCCGTCATTTCTCCGGACTCCAATGCCGCAGCTTCCACCCGTCCTGCCGTCGCAGGTGTGGTTGCTGCCGTTCTCTATGACCTTAAGGGTTGCGTGAATGAAGGAAAGGTTTATGCCGAGGGCTGCTTAGCTGCCGGCACCGCGGGCAATCAGGGTGCCATGGGCACCCATCAGCCTTGCTTTGCAGGTGTTGCCGGAGCTGTTGGAACTGACAACGACAAGCACCCCGACATCGTTGGAGAGGTTGTCGGCAATACGAACAAGGGCGTGGTAGAAACCGTGGCTATTCAGAAATCAGGCGCCAAAACCGAGTATTATGCCGGTGGTGTTATCGCTTACTCCCACTCTCCTTTGGAAGGGTGCCGTAACGAGGGTGAACTGAAGTTCGCTCACGCATCCAGAAAGCAGAGGATGGGTGGCGTTGTAGGTGCTGCCTACAAGGACATTACCTCTTGCAGCAATGCCGGCAAACTTACATTCGATGCGAAGGCAGGAGAGACCGGACGTGATTTTACAGGTTACTCAGCTCATCAGAATTATATCGGAGGTATTGTCGGTATGCCTATGGTAACCATCAAGATCAAAGGCTGTTATAATACCGGTGCCATAGAGTTTAAGAACGGCTGGGCAAGTGCCGTTCTCAACTATGTGGGCGGTATCAACGGCAGCTATAATAAATCTCAGACAATGGAAGACTGCCATAACTATGGTCCAATCACCGTGACATCTTCCGAAGGCGTTTGCCTTTGCGTAGGTGGTGTATCGGGCGCTTTCAACGGTGTTATGACGGGATGCTCCAGCGAGTCGGAGATCTCTGTTACAACCGGCACTCCAGCTGCTGGCAAGGAACATGAGGTCGGCGGTCTTGTAGGTTACACCAACGCAGATATTTACAACTGTACCGTTTCCGGTACCGTTACCAATAACGTTTCCGGAACCTATGTCGGCGGCCTGCTCGGAGGTTTCGGCGCAAACAACAGGCAGCTTGACGGCTGTACCATTAACACTACCGTAAGCGGAGAAGCTACTGCCGGTTCTATTCTGGGTCAGTTCAGAGGAGATGATCCTAAGAAAGGACCTGTTGTGACCACTCTGTATTACAGCAACATTGTTATTTCTCCGGCTTGCTCAGGTCTCCCAATTTGCGGCAATCTTCGTAATGATTTTGTCGTAGAGGGTACGATTCCTGCTGCAGAATAGCAATTGTATTCAGATTTTTCCGGAGGGGTCGGCATCAGCCGATCCCTCTTTTGTTTTTATATAATAATATGTATCTTTGCAGGCTAAAACAATTGAACGAAGAATGATACGGATTACATTTCCTGACGGCAGCGTCAAGAGTTTCGAGGCAGGGGTAACTGCCTATGACATAGCGATGAGCATAAGCCCGAGACTTGCGGGGGACGTGCTTGCGGCAACAGTGATACCTGCATCTGACGCTACAGGGAAGGGGACAATATACGATCTTACTCGTCCCATTGACGAGGATGCATCAATCAGACTCCACAAGTGGGAGGATCCGGAGGCGAAGAAGGTCTTCTGGCACTCGTCTTCACATCTTATGGCCGAGGCTCTCGAGGCCCTTTATCCGGGCATCAAGTTCGGAATCGGCCCTGCAATCGAAAACGGCTTCTATTATGATGTCGATTTCGGCGGACACCAGCTCACCGAGTCGGAACTGAAGGCCATCGAGGACAAGATGCTGGAACTGGCCCGCAGGAAGGAGAGCTTTGTGCGCACCGAGGTCAGCAAGGAGGATGCGCTCAGGAATTTTACCGAGAAGGGCGATGAGTACAAGTGCGAGCTTATAGGTGAACTAGAGGACGGCACCATCACTTTCTATCAGAATGGAGATTTCACCGACCTGTGCCGTGGCCCTCATTTGAAGGACACTTCCGTAATAAAGGCCGTCAAGCTGCTTTCCATAGCAGCTGCCTACTGGAGAGGCGATGAGAAGCGTCACATGCTCACCCGAATCTACGGCATCAGTTTCCCTAAGAAGTCGATGCTGGACGAGTACCTCGCTATGCTTGAGGAGGCCAAGAAGCGTGACCATCGCAAGATAGGCAAGGAAATGGAACTCTTCACCTTCTCCCAGAAGGTGGGAGCCGGACTTCCTCTGTGGCTTCCGAAGGGAGCGGACCTGCGTTTCCGCCTGGAGCTCTTCCTCAGGAAAATCCAGCAGAAATACGGTTACCTTCCTGTGGTAACCCCGCACATAGGCAACAAGGAGCTTTATGTGACTTCCGGCCACTGGGAGCACTACGGCAGCGATTCCTTCCGTCCTATCACCACTCCTCAGGAGGGCGAAGAATACCTGCTCAAGCCTATGAACTGCCCTCACCACTGTGAGATTTACCGCAGCAAGCCGCGTTCCTACAAGGACCTGCCTATACGTCTGGCAGAATTCGGAACCGTTTACCGTTACGAGCAGAGCGGCGAGCTTCACGGCCTTACCAGGGTGCGCAGCTTCACCCAGGACGACGCCCATCTCTTCGTGCGTCCGGACCAGATCAAGGAGGAGTTCGAGAAGGTCATCGACATCATACTCTATGTCTTCAAGACCCTCGATTTCAAGAATTACAAGGCTCAGGTTTCATTGCGCGATCCTGAGAACAAGACCAAGTACATAGGCTCGGACGAGAACTGGGCCAAGGCGGAGGCCGCCATCCAGGAGGCTGCCGCGGAAAAGGGGTTGCCGACCGTCGTGGAGACAGGCGAGGCCGCCTTCTACGGACCTAAGCTCGACTTTATGGTGAAGGATGCGCTCGGAAGGGAGTGGCAGCTCGGAACCATACAGGTGGACTACAACCTGCCGGAGCGCTTCGGGCTCGAGTACATAGGCAGTGACGGACAGAAGCACAGACCGGTGATGATCCATCGCGCCCCGTTCGGTTCGCTGGAGCGTTTCGTGGCCGTGCTGCTGGAGCACACCGCCGGAAAACTCCCTCTCTGGCTGACTCCGGATCAGGTGAATATCGTCCCTGTGAGTGAAAAATTCTCGGATTATGCAAAAAAAGTTTGCGAATTCTTGAATAATTACGAAATTCGCGCCTCTGTTGACGACAGAAACGAAACACTGGGCAAGAGGATCCGCGAGAGCGAACTCAAGAGGATACCTTTCCTGGTTATTGTGGGTGAGAAGGAAGAGAGCGAGGGCAGTGTTTCCGTTCGCCGTCAGGGAGGAATTGACCAAGGCTCGATGCCACTGAAGGATTTCGCCGAACTCGTTGCGGGTGAGGTGAAAGCCCAGTTGGCTTAGGCATATATATTATTGTTATACCATTATTTATTAGGAGGAAAAACTATCGCAGCACCATTTAAACCATCTGCCCCACGTCCGAGGCCGGCAATGGGAGCAGGACGTCCGAACCCTAACGGTCAGAGACCCGGGGGAAAGAAGGACGACGACGGATTGAGAATCAACGAAGAGATCACCGCATCTCAGCTTCGCCTTGTCGGAGACAACATCCCCGAGCCGGGCGTCTATAGCCGTTCGGCGGCACTGAGGATGGCGGAGGAACTTGAACTCGATCTGGTAGAGATTTCTGCGAAGGCGGATCCTCCGGTTTGCAAGATTCTCGACTACCAGAAGTACCTCTACCAGCAGAAGAAGAAGGCCAAGGAAATGAAGGCCAATGCTTCCAAGGTGGTAATCAAGGAGATACGTTTCGGGCCGAACACCGACGAGCACGACTTCCAGTTCAAGCTCAAGCACGCGAAGGAGTTCCTTCAGGAAGGTTCGAAGGTAAAGTCTTCAGTCTTTTTCAGAGGTCGTTCCATCGTGTATGCAGACCAGGGAGAGAAACTCCTCCTGCGTTTCGCCCTCGAACTTGAAGATTGCGGAAGAGCTGAGCAGATGCCTAAGCTCGAAGGCAAGAGGATGATAATGATGATTGCGCCAATAAAGAAAAAGTG
>QXGG01015685.1_pt1 | contig 20598 bp, 13 predicted proteins | sample 1982491 | NCBI WGS metagenome assembly QXGG01 (sample SAMN09924614, study PRJNA488089) | Wastewater metagenome, whole genome shotgun sequencing project. | isolation source: South African research farm wastewater | place: South Africa: Irene, Agricultural Research Council, Animal Production... | reverse complement strand
TCCCGCACTCGGTGATGTGACTCTGGTCGGAGATGCAAGCGACACCGTGGCACAAGTCGTGTCCGATCTGCTGATCGGACCATTCAGCAGCAAGCCCGATCTTTTCGACGAACCGATGTCGGAATCGGAGACATCTCTGACGACCGTGATCAAGGATCTCAAGAAGATCGTGAAAGCTGTGATGGGAAATCCGAGCACGATGCGGATTCCTGCGATCACGAGCGATGATCTGCAGTCCGATTTGTCCGTCCTGGATCTCGAAGCGCGCTGGCCCGTCGTCGTCGAACGGGTGATCGCACACGTGCAGGAGCGCCGGCGGGCGGCAGGGGTCTTCGGGTACGACGATCTGATCCATTCTGTGACCGACATGTTCGTGGGGGAGCAAAGCGAGCGGATCGTGCGGTCGTTGCGCGATCAATATCGACTCGTTCTGATCGACGAATTTCAGGACACCGATATCGCCCAGTGGACGATCTTCGAACGGGCCTTCATCGTGCCGCTCGCAAACCCGCCCGAATCCGCGCCTGTCGCAGTCGGCGTCGTCGGCGACCCGAAGCAGGCGATCTATCGATTCCGCGGAGCCGATATCGACGCCTATCGCAGCGCGATCGACAGCATCGACGACAAGGTCGAGTTGCTCACCAACTATCGCAGCAATGCCCGACTGATCGAAGCGGTGAACGAGATCTTCGCAGGGGTCACTTTTGGCGATTCGTCGATCCCGTACAGACACGTCTCGGCACGTCCCGGTGTTGTCGATGAGGGCGTGATCGGCCACGTCCCTCTCGAAATTCGCTTCGTTCCTTATTGCGAAGTAGCTGGTTCGTCGCGATTGACATCGAATTTGCGCAAAGCCGAGCGCATCGAACTCGAGAACGGCACGCTCGACAAATGGGCGATCAACTCCGATGTCGCAATGGAGATGATCTATGCCGACATGGTGAATTCGGTTGCCGAACTCATCGAATCGGGTGAGATCACCGACAAGTCCGGCAATCGCAAGAAGGTGCGACCCGGAGACATCGCGGTGCTGGTTCGCTCTCACAGCCACGCCGAGAGAATTCGCGACATCTTCTCGGCGGCGAAGATTCCTGCGGTGCGCTATCGGGCGCGCAGTGTCTTCAAATCTCCTGCGGCATTCGAATGGAAGATCTTTCTTGCAGCACTTGCGGCTCCGAGTCGGATCGATCGAATTCGTGCGTCGGCTCTTTCGGTCTTCGGTCGTTCGAAGCTCGATGCACTTCTCAATCACGACGACAGTTCCGAGGTCGAGGATTGGCAGAGAATCATCGCCGAATGGTCGGCTGATGTCGTTCGCATCGGTTTGCCCACGGTCTACTTCCGGCTTCGCTCGGATCGCCATTTCATGAGTCGAGTCATGGGCGAAGTGGACGGCGAGAGACTTCTCACCGATCTGGATCACATCGCTGAGATCCTCGCAGGGAACTCGGAACTCGAACGCGGCGGAGGTGCCGCAGACTGCCTGCAGGTTCTCGAACGCCTCGTCGAAGAAGCCGATGACGACGACGAATTCCAGAGGCGAATCGAGACCGATGCCGAAGCCGTCCACATTGCCACGATCCACCACAGCAAAGGGCTGGAGTTCCCGATCGTTTTTCTGCCGACGCTGATGAAGATGTATGCGGCGAGTGAGACTCCGTTCATTTTTTCGAGTGATGGACGGCGGGTGATCGATGTGGCGACTCCGGTCGTTTGGGAGTGGGAGGACAGCGAGTACCCGTCCCGGGACGATCGAAAATCGGCGGCGGCTGCCGACATCACGAGCGATCTGATGCGCATGCTCTACGTGGCGGTCACACGTGCCGAGCAAAAGGTGGTCATGTATTGGACTCCGCTCAAGAGCGCAGGCGACAGTTCGCTCGGACGCCTGCTCTTCGCGCCTCGAAACCAGGACCGTCCCGAGATCGATCCGGTGTCGGGTGTGCCTGCAAAAGGAATTGTCCCCAAATCCAACAAGGACATGCGAGAAGCTCTCGAGGCCATCGCGGCGCGCTCGGCCGAAATCGGCCTCGCAGAAGTGGCGCGTGACGGCACGATTTCGTCACACGGCTCACACGGCTCACACGGCTCACACGGTGCATCTGGCTCATCGGGCACGTCATCGGCAGATCCGTCCGATGGAGTCGCGGTCGCTGCGTTCACCCGCACCGAGCCCGTCCGTCGAGCCGGTTGGGGGAAGTGGTCGTATTCGGGCATCGCCCATTCCCTTGGCACCGTCCACGCCTCGATGGCCGAGCCCTTCGTCCCAGGGGCAGATGAGGGCCGCGCCCGGGCTCTTCCGTCCTCACGGCTGCCCGTGCACTCATCGGCCATCATGTTTCCCGACGAACTGTTCGGCGCTGTCTTCGGAAGTCAGATCCACAAAATCTTCGAATCTGTCGATCCCTCTGCAGTCGATCTGGACGCGGAGGTCCGGCGCAATGTCGTCAGGCACTTCGACAGACAAGTGGACCAGAGTGTGATCGACCAGTTGGTGCGTGCTCTCGTTGGTGCCTGCCGGACGCCTCTCGGCCCCGTCTTCGACGGTCGCACCCTTGCCGACATCGCTCATCGTGACCGGCTCGCCGAAATGGTGTTCGACATGCGCCTCGCAGATGCACCGATCGCAGTGGCTCGGATCGGCGCTCTGCTCGTGGAGCACCTCGATGCTGCCGATCCATTCGCCGTGTACGGCGCCCAGTTGATGCAGCGCGCCGATCGCATGCGAATGGCGGGATACCTCTATGGGGAGATCGACGCCGTGTTCCGCGTCCGTCGCGATGACAGATCATGGACAGCGGTGATTTCCGACTACAAGACGAACCTGCTCCATCAGCCCGGCGCTGCGGAACCTCTCGACGCCTATCGGCGCGATGCACTTGCCCGGGTCATGGCCGATGACCACTATGTGTTGCAGGCATTGCTGTATCAGGTTGCCTTGCATCGCTATCTGCGATGGAGAGTGAGCGACTATCAGCCCGATCGGCATCTCGGAGGAATCGCATATCTGTTCGTGCGCGGGCTGATCGGACCCGACTCTCCCATTGGATCGACAGGGGAGCCCACAGGGGTCTTCACGTGGAAGCCTCCGCTGTCGTTGATCACAGCACTCGATGCGGAGTTTCGACCATGATCGGCGCCCGGACTGTGTTCGTCAGAGACCTTCTTGCCGCGTACTTGGACGCCGGTGTCTTCACCAGTCTCGAAGTGCACGCTGCCGAGCGAATCGCAGGTGCATGTGTGCAGCGCGTGTCGATGTTCGACGCTCTCAGCGTTGCGAGCGCAGTGTGGGCGACCCAACAGGGCCACGTCTGCTTCGATCTCGCCGATGCGTCCATCTGGCGCACCCTGCCGTCGAGCCAGCGACCAGATCTCGAGGAATGGGAGTCGTATCTGGCGACGTCTCCGCTGGTGCACAGGGCATCGTCCTGGTCAGAACAGGCCGATCCGACACGACCTCTCGTGATGTGCGGTCGAAAGATGTACCTCACGCGCCAATGGGTGGATGAGGACGTCGTGGCGTCCGTGTTGCGGCAGCGAAGAGAGCTTCCGCTGCGCCCGGTCGATGTCGGAGTCGTCGATTCGCTGTTCGATTCCGACGATCGCGGCGGGCGCCAGTACGACGCAGTCGTGCAGAGCGTGCAGGCTGCTACATCGATTGTCACCGGCGGTCCGGGAACGGGAAAGACGTACACCATCGCCCGCATTCTGGTCGCTGCAGTACGACATGGCGTCGAGTCGATCGCTCTTGCGGCGCCCACCGCCAAGGCAGCGGTGCAGATGCGGGACAGTCTCACCGCTGCTCTCGGTGCGGACATTTCCGATCTTGGTCAGGATCAGCGGCGGATACTCGAAAGGCTCGAGCCGACGACGGTTCATCGACTCCTCGGATATCGAGCGGGATCCTCGACTCGCTTCCGACACGATGCGTCTCATCGCCTCCCACACGACGTCATCGTCGTCGACGAGATGTCGATGGTGTCACTGCCTCTGATGGCGCGGCTGCTGGAGGCAGCAGGCCCCTCGACATCGCTCGTTCTCGTCGGTGATCCTGGGCAGTTGGACAGTGTCGAGAACGGCTCGATTCTGCGTGACCTCTCGACTGTGGACTTGGGTCCGACGGTGCCGGTCACAGTCCTTCAGACGAGCCGGCGCAATGCCGGCACACGCAGCAGTTCCTTTGCTGAAGCCGTGCGTTCGGGCAACACAGAGGTTGCGCTCGACATACTGGAATCCGACGACACTGACGGGACACTCCGTTGGATCGAGAAATCCGAACCTCTCAGTGCAGTCGGCAACCTCACCGAGATCGTGGCGTCATGGAGAGACCTGAGATCTCATGCTCTCGGGGGAGACGAAGATGCAGCGCTCGAAAAGTTGAACGATGTGCGTGTTCTGTGTCCGCACCGAGACGGCCCCTATGGGATCGAGGACTGGAACACGTCACTTGCGAATGCCGTCGCCGAATCGCGGGACCGTTGGCGAGTCGGGGACATCGTGGTCAAGACTCGCAATGACCTCGGGCAAGGTCTCGCGAACGGCGATATCGGGGTCGTGGTTCGCGTCGACGCAGCTCTCGTGTTCGCGTTCAAACATGGCAATGCAGTCGTCCACGTTCCGGTCACCGTGGATGATTCGGTTCAGTTGGCATTTGCAACGACGGTGCACAAAGCGCAGGGTTCGGAATTTTCGACGGTTGCTGTCGTGGTTCCTGCAGCATCATCGCCGCTCAGCACTCGTGAGCTTCTCTATACGGCAATGACGAGAGCCAAACCTCGGGCGATTCTGATCGGGACACGAGAGGACATCGTTCAGGCAATCGAGACTCGGCGTGAGCGATGGTCCGGTCTCGCCGAACGCATGTCGATGAGCTGACGTCGACGAGTAGACAATGTGCGGAGCAATCGGCGCAGTAGTCGCCCTACGAGATCAGACGACGAGGTTGATCATGCGGCCCGGAACGACGATGACCTTCTTCGGCGTGTCTCCAGCGAGAGCCGCGATCACTCTGTCATCCGCGAGCGCCAACGCTTCGACAGCTTTCACGTCGGCTTCTGCCGGAACCGTGAGTCGAGCTCGGACCTTGCCGTTCACCTGCACCGGATATTCGATCGTCTCATCGATGAGCAGTGATGCATCGGCGACAGGGAAGGGCTCGAAGGTGACGGAATCGCCGTATCCGAGACGGGACCACAGTTCCTCGCCGAGGTGAGGGCACAGGGGAGCGAGCATTTGGACGAGTGGTCGAGCGATCTCCCGTGACGTCGAGCCGACAGCAGCCGTCTCTTGGGTCACGGCGTTGTTCAGTTCGATGAGCTTCGCGATCGCCGTGTTGAAGCGAAGTGCATCCATGTCCGCACGCACACCCTCGATCGTGCGATGCAGAAGTCGGCGCAGTTCGGTCGACGGCCCGACATCGCTGACTCGCGAATCGCCCGTTTCCTCATCGACCAGATTGCGCCAGAGACGCTGCAGGAAGCGCTGCATGCCGATCACGTCACGGGTGTTCCACGGGCGGCTCGCTTCGAGCGGTCCCATTCCCATTTCGTAGAGGCGGAAGGTATCGGCTCCGTAGTCGTCGTACATCTCATCGGGAGTGACGATGTTCTTCAGGCTCTTGCCCATCTTGCCGTACTCGCGTGCGACCTGTTCTCCCTCGAACCAATAGGCACCATCACGCTCCTCGACTTCGTTCGCCGGTACCGGCTGGCCGCGTGAATCGCGGTAGGCGAAGGCCTGGATGTAGCCCTGATTGAAAAGGCGGTGGAAGGGCTCCGAACTCGAAACATGACCGAGGTCGAACAGAACCTTGTGCCAAAAGCGCGAATAGAGAAGGTGGAGGACGGCGTGTTCGACTCCGCCGACGTACAAGTCGACTCCTCCGGGATGCCCGGTACGACCGTCGCCACCATCTGCAGGACCCATCCAGTAGTTCTCGACGGCAGGGTCGACGAAAGAAGCGCTGTTCGTCGGATCCAAATATCGCAACTCGTACCAGCACGATCCGGCCCACTGCGGCATGACGTTGATCTCGCGACGATATGCACGCGGTCCGTCTCCGAGATCGAGGGTGACCGTGCGCCATTCCTCTCGCCGGGCGAGTGGCGGAATCGGGTCGGTCTCATCATCGTTCGGATCGAGCGCTTGAGGTTTGAAGTCGTCGAGATCGGGGAGGAGAACCGGGAGAAGTTCGTCCGGCAGCGCGATCGGCTGGTCGTCGTCGCCGTACACGATGGGGAATGGCTCTCCCCAATAGCGCTGGCGGCTGAACAGCCAGTCGCGCAACTTGAAGTTCACCGTTGCCGTGCCGGCTCCGCGGGCCTCGAGCCATGCGGTCACCACTCGTTTGCCTTCTTCGACCGAAGTGAGCCCATCGATCGACAAGTCTGCGTTGCTCGAGTTGATGTAGACGCCGTCGCCGACGAAGGCCTCGGGCCACGCGTCAGTGGACGTGGCAGCAGATGCGGGCTCGAGGTCGCGCGCTGCGAGCCAATCATCGCTCGGACGTTGGATCGCGGGAATGGGCAAACCGTAGGCGCGAGCGAAATCGAAGTCGCGCTGGTCTCCGCACGGCACCGCCATGATCGCTCCGGTTCCGTACCCCATGAGTACGTAGTCGGCGATCCAGATCGGAATGCGCTGGCCGTTGACCGGGTTGACAGCGTAGGAACCCGTGAACACGCCGGTCTTCGCTCTGGTGTCATCGGATCGATCGATGCTGCTCTTCGCTGCGGCCTGCACCTTGTAGTCGGCAACGACGGAGACATGGTCGGGGGTCGTCAGTGCATCGACGAAAGGATGCTCCGGCGACAGAACCATGAACGACGCCCCGAACAGCGTGTCGGGACGAGTCGTGAAGACGGTCAGATCGCCGGCATCGGTGGCGAACACGACATGGGCACCTTCGCTGCGGCCGATCCAGTTGCGCTGCATCAACTTGATGGGTTCTGGCCAGTCGAGTCGCTCGAGATCGTCGAGCAATCGATCGGCATAGGAAGTGATCCGCATCGTCCACTGGCGCATGTTCTTCTTGAAGACGGGGTAGTTGCCGATGTCGCTGCGTCCATCTGCGGTGACTTCTTCGTTGGCGAGGATCGTGCCGAGACCGGGACACCAGTTGACCGGAGCATTGGAAAGATAGGCGAGCCGGTAGCCGTTCACGACGTCTGACTTCTCGGCCTTCGACAGTTCGCTCCACGGTCTGCCATCTGAAGTGGCGATCGAGCCGTTCGCCAACATCTCCTCGAGCTCGCTGATGGGGCGCGCACGCTTTGCCTCGGCGTCGTACCAGCTGTTGAAGATCTGCAGAAAGATCCACTGTGTCCAGCGATAGAAATCCTCGTCGGTCGTGCTCACACTGCGGCGCATGTCGTGGCCGAGTCCGAGGCGTCGCAATTGCCGGCGCATGTTCGCCACATTGGATTCGGTGTTCTTGCGCGGATGGACGCCGGTCGCGATCGCATGCTGCTCTGCGGGAAGACCGAAACTGTCGTAGCCCAACGTGTGCAAGACGTTGAATCCTGTCATTCGCTTGAAGCGGGCGTAGACGTCGGTCGCGATGTACCCAAGGGGGTGGCCGACGTGAAGACCTGCCCCGCTCGGATACGGAAACATGTCCATGATGAACAGCTTCTGGCGACCGCCGACCTTGTCGGGTTCGGCGAGTGGGCCAGCCGGGTTCGGCGCCTCGAACGTCCCGTTCTTCTCCCAGAAGTCCTGCCAGCGATTTTCGATCCGCTCGGCAAGGGCGGCGGTGTACCGAAAGGCTGGAATACGGTCCGATGATGCGGTTTCAGAGGGGTTCTGGGACATAACCCCGCCAAGGGTAATGGAGAGGGAGCAACTCGGGGTTCGATCTGCCCGGTCGAGCGCACTAACTTCGATCGGGCACCATGAACGCGCAACCTCCATCTGAATCCTTGCCTCGCTCCCTGCCGACTGGGTCGGTGATCGAGCGACTCGAGATCTCCGCAGACGCCCCCACGGGTGTTCGCTTCGTTGGACAGAGCGTCCTCGATCCCGACGGTCGCAACTTCGTGTCCTGGCGCGAGATCCACGACGATGCGCGGTCGGTTGCCGCCACTTTGCAGGCGCGCGGAATCGTGCCGGGTGATCATGTTGCGCTCCTCGGACCGACGAGCCGTGCCCTCATGACAGCCATTCGCGGGTGCTGGCTGGCAGGAGCCGCCAGCATGGTCTTGCCCTTGCCGATGCGCATGGCGTCACTCGAGGCTTTCGTGGAAGGTACCCGAGCTCGAATCCGCCACGGTGAGGCGAAGCTCGTCCTCATCGACGATCAACTCGCGGACTTCTATGCCGCAGCTCCTGGCGATCCGCCGATCGCATCGTTGCGTGACTTCATGTCGGGTCCCGACGTCGTGTCCGGTGAGCGTCTCGAGTTGCCGGCCAATGACCCGGAGAGACTCGTGATCTTGCAATACACGAGCGGATCGACTGCAGAACCCAAAGGGGTGATGATTCCCGATCGCGTGTTGACAGCGAATGTCGACGCAAGTTGCTCGGCGGCCGAATTGGATGCTTACGAAGTGATGGTGTCGTGGCTTCCCCTGTATCACGACATGGGACTCGTCGGATTTCTGTCGGTGCCGATGCTCAACGGCGTCCATCTCGTGCAGGCCGCACCACAGGATTTCATGGCCCACCCCGGTCACTGGATGGAGTGGGTGAGCACGTGGAAGGGAACCGCAACTGCTGGCCCGAACTTCGCTTGGGTTCTGGCAACTCGCGCTCTGAAGCGCATGAAGGACATCGACCTTTCGTCGTTGACGCTTGCGCTCTCGGGAGCAGAGCCCGTGGATCCCGCTGCGGTCGAGGCATTCGTCGCTGCTGCTGAACCGTTCGGCTTCCGGGCGGGAAGCATCTTCCCGGCTTTCGGGATGGCGGAAGTTGCAATCGGAGGTGCGTTCCCGCCGCGCCACCGAGGTCTCGTGTGCGACACCGTCGACCGTGTGATTCTCGAACGCGAGGGAATCGCGAAGCCCATCGATCTCGATGCCGGTCCGGGCGACCATTCTGTTCATGCAGTTGCGCGAGACGATGAAATGACTCTTCGCAGACTTCCGCTCCTCGGCAAGCCGGTGCCCGGTCTCGACATGAAGATCGTCGATCCCGAGACGCGAGAGCCGTTGCCGGAGCGCCACGTCGGCGAACTCTTCTTGCGCGGCACGAGTGTGACTCCGGGGTATTACAAGCGACCGGATGCGACCGAGGCGACGTTCCACGATGGTTGGCTGTGCACGGGCGATCTGGCCTACATGTTGAACGGCGAACTCGTCATCTGCGGCCGCATCAAAGATGTGATCATCGTCGGCGGTCGCAATGTGTTCCCCGAGGACATCGAACGCGCCGTCGGGCGAATCGAAGGGGTGCGCGCCGGGAACGTCATTGCATTCGGCGTGGATGGGTACAAGGGCAAAGAGACTGTCGTGGTCGTCGCCGAAGTGAAGTCTGAAGACCTCGAAGCGACGAGCCAGGCGATTCACTCGAGGACTCTCGAGGTCTCAGGTCTGCCGCCGCGTGACGTGATGCTCGTCAGACCAGGAACTCTCCCGAAGACGAGCAGCGGCAAACTGCAAAGGGCGAAGTGCCGTGAGATCTATTTGGCTGGGGAGCTCGAACTGGCCGATTGAGCCGTGCGAACTGCGTGTCGTGGAAGCGGTCCACAGCGACCCGACGACGAGGGCGACGATGCATGTATTGCGCAGATGTGCGATCTTCGGCACAGAGAACCTCCGCCAGGTCTGTCACTTTCGTAGCGACAGAGATCTAGCACTGCATCGGACGGTCTCTCGCGGTGAGTTGCAATCTTGACGGACATTGAACGCCGACCGTGATCAGCGAGCCGATCGACGGCAGTGCTCAGGCGTCTCGAAGAGCGGCCATCACTTTGCCCCAGCGCTGAGGATCGCTCTTGTACGGGGCGTAGAACGAGATGCGCTGGATGACGTCGCCGTAGCGCTTGTGCAGTTCGGGCGCGATGGATTCGGGTTCGCCGACGACGGCGAACGTCTGGAGGACTTCATCGGTGATCAGCGATCCCATCTCCACCCATTGACCGGCTTTCGACAGCGAATTGAGGCGATCTTGGAGGTCTCCCCAGCCGTGGAGGTCGAGGACGGGCCGGTAGGCCGGAGTCGAACCGTAGAAGGCGATCTGCTGACGAGTGCCGGCAGATGCCGCGGACAATTCCTGTTCGTCGTTGCCCGTGACGACGAAACTCGGTCCGACGATCTCGAACCCGTCGAGAGTTTTGCCGACTTTGGCTCGGCCGCGTTCGAGAGCGGGGAGGGTGACCTCGCGCAGATACCTCTCGGTCGTGAATCCGTGGCAGATGAACCCGTCGCACACTTCGCCCGCGACTTCGGTCATCAGTTCGCCGACTCCGGCGAGAAAAATGCGGGGCGGCCCGAAGCCTGCAAGATCGGACGCGGGCGGCGCGAAGAACGGCGTCATCAACGTGTGCGTGTAGAACTCGCCCCGGAAATCGAGCTTCGAGCCGGTCAGCCACGACCCCCAGATCGCGCGGATCGCAAGCACCATCTCGCGCATCCGGGCAGCCGGATGGCTCCAGGGCATGCTGAAGCGCTTGGTGATGTGCGGTTTGATCTGGCTTCCGAGGCCGAGGATGAAACGCCCCTGCGAATAGGCCTGCAAATCCCATGCGGTGTTCGCAAGAGTCATCGGACTGCGGGCGAATGCGACCGCGATCGACGTTCCGAGTTCGAGCTTTTCGGAGTGTTCGGCAGCGAGCAACAGCGGAAGGAACGGATCATGGCTCGTCTCGGCTGTCCATGCACCGGCGTATCCGGCTGCTTCGGCATCTTTGACCGAAGCCACCGTCTCGTGCAGATTCGCACTGATTCCCCCGTCGATCTTCATCGCACCACTCCTTGTCTCGAGCGTCCGAGGCGCCGGTCGCTGACGCAGCACCCCTCGCTCGAATCAGGGTAGATCAGGGTTGGCGTCGCGCAAGAATGCCTCGAGTTCGGCGGCGAGCTCGTCGGGCGTCGGGATGTCGCTCTCGGTCATCATCGGGCGCTCTTCGATGGCAGGCAAGGGGAGTTGCGGGCTCATGAGAGCGTCATAGGCGCCCTCGAGTTTGGTGACCATCTCGGCATGTTCGGAGTTTCGAGACACCATCCGGTTGAGGCGTTCGGTTTGGATCACCGATTCCTGTTCGAGAGAAGCGGTGTCGAAACGCAGATCGGCCACTGCTGATAGACCGCGCAGGAGCGCGAGCGATGCAGCCGGATAGGTCATACCGGGCAGATATTGAGGAACCTGGGCCCACAGTCCGATCGAAGGGATTCCGACGTCGTGAAGGACTTCTTCGAGGACTGCTGCCATCCCTGCGGGAACGTCGACGGTGCTGCGCAGGAAGGAAAATCGTGTGAGCAGATCGACCGACGGCGTCGTGCAGGACAGATTGCTCGGACGCGTGTGCGGCGTGGGAAACGGATAGGCGCCGAGACCGACCATCATCGAGACGTCCATGCGGGTCGCAATGGTGCGCACCGCGGCGGCAAAACGCTGCCACGCCGAATCCGGTTCATGGCCGTGAAGAATCAGAACGTCCTTGCCGCCCACATCTCGTCCTGCATGCAGATCGATCGTCGGCCAGTCGATGCCGGTATTTCTTCCCTCGCGAATCTCCATCGTCGGACGGCGAGCGCGATAGTCGATGAAGACGTCGGAGTCGAATGTGGCAATCGGGAGGGGATCGATCTGGAGTTCGATGGCCGACATCGCGTCGTTGGCCGCCCCTGCAGCATCGATCCAACCCTGCAACATGACGATGAGGACGGGCTTGTCCAACTGCGGTAATTCACCGTGGAGTTCGACGTCGCGAATAGGGTCGCTCATGGAAGTCGATCGAGCAGTTCTTCGGCTCGGGCAGCGGCGCCGAGAACTTGGGCGTTGAAGGGTTCGAGTTCGGCCGGGTCGCGTTGGCCGAGTGCTCCGCCGAGGTAGCGGGCGTACACGCCCTCGAGGATGCAAACGAGCTTCCAATAGGCGAACGCGGTGTAGAAGTCGAGTTGTGACGTGTCGTGGCCGCTGACTCGTGCGTATCTTTCGGCTATGTCCGAGCGATTCAGAAAGCCAGGAGCGGTGCACGCTTGACCGGTCCACGCGGACACATCGTCGTCCGGGCCGGTCCAATAGACCATGAGAAGTCCGAGATCGGCCATCGGATCGCCGAGAGTGCAGATCTCCCAATCGAGAACCGCAATGACGTTCCCCGCGGCGTCGACCATGCAGTTGTCGAGGCGATAGTCGCCGTGCACCAGCGTCGCGGGACCTTGTTCGGGGATGCGCGCAAGCAGCCCGTCGTGCACTCTGTCGACGCTCGGGAGGTCGCGAGTTTTCTGCTGGTTCCACTGGCCGTACCAGCGTTTCAGCTGACGCGCGATGTAGCCCTCGTGACGTCCGAGCTCTCCGAGGCCGACGTCGACGGGACGCACAGCGTGGATGGCAGCCATCGTGTCGACGATCGATTCACTTGCACGGCGTCGGGCTTCGGGCGTGAGCAGGCGTTCGGCCGAATCTCGATCGCGAATCACGAGACCGTCGACGAAGTCCATGACATAGAAAGGCACGGAGTTGACATCCGCGTCGTCACAGAAGCCGACAGCGGGGGCGACTGGAACTGGAGTGCCGCGCAAGGCATCGATGATTCGGAACTCGCGACCCATGTCGTGGGCGCTGGCGAGAACATGGCCGAGCGGCGGACGACGAAGGACGAATCGGCGTCCGTCGGAGCCCGTGACCTTGTACGTGAGATTGGAGTGACCCCCGGCGATCACTTCGAAGGTGAAGGGACCGACGGCTCCGTCGACGTTGGTCTCCAGCCATCGGGGCACGGCGACGACATCGATTCCGGGGACGTCCTGTCCGCTTGACTGGGCGCTCACGACCGTTACGGTAGCGGGACGAGGGCAGGCTTCTCTCGCTCGACAACCCGAGCAAAACTGCCGGATTCTCGAATTTTTCGCCCCCATCGATCCGGTCGTTCATCGGTATCGTCGTTGTCATGAGCGTTTCCTCGATCGTCGACGTCACCGATGCAACTTTCGAGACTGACGTGATCCAGGCCTCGATGACCACCCCGGTGATCGTCGACCTCTGGGCACCATGGTGTGGCCCATGCAAGACCTTGACGCCGATCCTGGAAAAGGTCATCGCAGCCGCGAACGGAAAAGTCGTGCTGGCCAAAGTGAACATCGACGAAAACCCTGGGATCGCTCAGGCGTTTCGTGTCCAGTCGATTCCCATGGTCGTGGCGATCAAGGACGGGGCGCCTGTCACCGCCTTTCAAGGAGCCCAGCCCGAGCATGTGGTGCAGCAGTTCGTACAAGAGCTGCTGCCGACGGCGCGAGACGAAGAGGTTGCGGCCCTTCTTCGTCGGGGTGACGAGGCCAGCCTGCGTGCAGTTCTCGACATCGAACCCGGCAATGAGGCTGCAGTGGTTGCCTTGGCAACGATTCTGACTGCTCGCGGGGAAGGCGAAGACGCTCTGGCGCTGCTCGGGCGCGTGCCCGAGACCGATGACGTTCGCAAAGCCGCTGCAGCTGCACGTTTGTCGATGCGCGAACCGGACGACTACGACGAGCAGCTCGACACATTGCTCGATGTCGTGAAAGCCGACGACAACGCCCGGCAGCAGTTCCTCGACATTCTCGAGGTCATGGGAGCCGATGATCCGCGCACTGCTGCCTGGCGTAAAAAGCTGACAGCGCGCCTCTACTGACGATGCATTCTCACGCGTTCGATATCGAGAGGTCGATCGATGCCGTGTCGGGTACATACGACATCGCCATCATCGGCGGCGGCATCACCGGTATCAGCCTCGCGCGTGAAGCTGCCGGACGGGGGTTGCGGGTCGTCCTGTTCGACCGGGGAGATTTCGGTGCGGAGACGAGCGCTGCGACGACGAAGTACATCCACGGCGGTATCCGCTACCTGGAGCAGTACGACGTCGCAGTCGTGCGAGAGAGTCTGCGGGAACGCCGCATTCTCGCCCTGGGGGCTCCACACCTCGTGGAGCAGGTTCGCTTCATCATGCCTGCGTGGAAGTGGAGCAAGCCGCCGACTGCACTCATCGGAGCCGGAGTTCTTCTCTACGACGCCCTGTCCTATGACAGGAACCACCGCTCGCCCGACAGTCTGCGTATCCCGCATCCGAAGTGGATGAGCAAATCCGAATTGCTCAAAGCAGTGCCATGGCTCGACGACAGTGAACTCCAAGGGGCGTTCGCGTATTTCGACACTTTGAACATCCATCCCGAGCGGCTGCTGCTCAGCTACGCGAAAGCGGCCGTGGCAGCAGGAGCCACTCTGCTCAATCACGTACGTGTCGACGGATTCTCCACCGAAGCCCGTCACGATGCTTCGACGTCTGGCGGCACCACGGACCTCGACGTGACCGGCGTCGACTTCACCGACGTTCTGACAGGTGTGCGTGGGCACGCACGTGCGCGAGTCGTCGTGAATGCAGCAGGGCCATGGATCGACAGAGTGTTGAACTCGCTCGGCCGTCCGACGGGTGTGCGCGTCGACCGATCGAAAGGCGTTCACATCTTGACGCGTCCTCTCGGTGGACCCGGACGAGTGAACGATGCGGTGTTCGCCCGAGCGCGATCCGGGCGACACGTGATCGTGTCTCCCTGGATGGGCAAGTCGTTCATCGGGCCGACCGATACACCCCTTGCGGCTCCGTCCGACGGGAGCGAACCCGCAGTGACGGTGGAGACCGAAGACGTCGATCTGATTCTCGACACCGTCAATTCGACGATGGGCGATGGTGCGGACAGGTTGACCTACGAAGACGTCGAGTTGACGACAGTCGGAATACGACCGTTGATTCATCGTTCGTCACCAGGTTCGTCATCAGATTTGTCATCGGATTCGTCATCGGATCCGAGTGCCGACGCTCCCGACGAAGAGGACGCCGACACCTATTCGGCCAGTCGAGCGCACGAGTTCTACCACCACCGCGAGCAGGGAATCGCACGACTGTGGTCCATCGGTGGCGGCAAGTGGACGACGGCGCGGGCGACGGCGGAGCAGATGGTCGATCAACTGGCGCGTCACGAGTTGGCCGGGATTGCGATGAGCGAGTCGCCGACGCGCCATCAGGGAACGGCTGGAGCCTTCGCCTGGGCCGAAGATGCCGATCCCTTCCTCGAAGATGCGACGGTCAAGTTGGGCAAACTCGGTCTCACTGGTCGACGTGCGCGTCACCTCGCCCGGCTCTATGGAACCGAGTGGGTGCGGTTGGCCGAGATGATCCGTGCGGAGCCGGACTTGGCCCGGGTCGTTTCACAGGACTCCGACGACATGGCAGTCCAAGTCGTGTTCGCCGTGGTGGCAGAGGGTGCGCGCACACTGTCGGACATCGTCGATCGTCGACTCGTCCTCGGAACCACGGGGCGCATCGACGAAGAGACCCTCGTCCACATCGCCTCGATGGCCGCACCATTTCTGGGTTGGAGTGCCGATGACTGTCTCGAGAAGGCCCGTCGCGAATACGAGCGTCGCTCGCTCGCATCTCATGGGTGGCTGAAACGAGCCGTTGAGCAGCGCTGACCCCATCAGCACAGGAGTGTCGAAACGATGGACGAGTGGCGTCCGATCGCGCCCACCGACGAGATGTCGACCGAGACGAATGGCCTTCCGAGGTCGAACCGGCTCGTCGATCGACTGCGTCATGGGCGCGACCTCGTTCACTGGGTCGGTGCCGGTCGAATCTTGACAGCAGTGGTGACGGTTCCCCTGATCGGAATCGGCGCGTACCTGCTCGTGCGGACTCCGGCGGCTCCGACGGAGTCGACGATCGGCTACGCCTCGACACATTCGACGACACAGCAGCCGTCACGGTCATCGATGCAGCCATCATCGCAGTCACAAGCGGTTTCGGAGAACGCTGGATCCGGTTCGGGCGAAACGATGTTGGTGCACGTCGCAGGCCATGTGTACGCGCCCGGCGTGTACACACTCGAGGTGGGACAGCGCATCGTGGATGCAATACGAGCTGCAGGTGGAGCACAGCCGATCGCAGACCTGGATGCGATCAATCTCGCACTCGTCGTAGTCGATGGAGATCAGGTGTACGTGCCGGCCGTCGGCGAGGTGCATCTCACATCGGCATTGGGTCGAGTTGGGGCGGGCTCGTCCGATGTCGACAACGTCTTTCCCGTGAACATCAACACCGCCGACTCGTCGACGCTCGAAGAACTTCCCGGCGTCGGCCCGAGCACGGCGGCTGCCATCATCAGTCATCGCGACAAGGTCGGATCGTTCACGTCGACGACTGATCTCATGGACGTTCCGGGCATCGGCTCGGCGAAATTCGAAGCGATCAAAGATCTCGTGACGACATGAGCCGCGTGCAGGATCGTCAGAAGTCGACAGCGAGGAGAATCGCGGCGATCGCGAAGCCGACGAACGCACCGATCCAGATTCCGATCGCCAGACGTAGCCACTCGCGACGCCACTCCGGCCACCCTGCAACGGCGCGAGCTGTGGCCCGCCGGGCAGCCAATTTGCCGACGGCCATCCAGACGACCGCACTCGAGGCCACCGCGATGATCCACCTGGTTCCGCCGCTCACGACGGGAAAGCCCAGAATCGGCAGAGTCGGACACGAGATGACGGAGAGAGCGAAACCGATTGCTCCGCGCAGCGTCGACTGCGATCCCCACAACATGATCGTGCTCATGAGACCGCTCAACGCCATGGGAATCAGGGCCGCGACGGGGCCGAACATGGAGATGGCCTGGGCGTTGTGGTCGATTCCGTCGGGAACGAGAGCGCTCGCGGGGGCCGCGGGGCGCGGTGGCGCGCTGCGCTGCGGTGCAGAGCGGGGAGAGGCCGAAGACTTCGACGTAGCAGATTGCGAACTTGCAGATTTCGAACTTGCAGATGTCGAATTCGGGGATTTCGACATCGGGGGCGTCGAACGCGGTGGATTGGGCGCGGGCACACCCGCACCCGGACGCGATCGGCTCGTGCGGGACATCGGCTCCAACTTAGTTGCGCCCGACGACGCCAGTTAGGGAACTGGTGCGGTTCTCGGGCCGTCGGGCTCCCAGGTCGGCACAGGCGTGGAGCATCCAGGTTGGAGCCACCGTGGTTGCGGCTGCATCGGTCGTGGGCATCTGGATGGGCGAGGGCGGTGATCGGCGCCGGATCGCCGTCCTCGTGCTGATGATCATGATGTCGGTTCTCCTCCGACATGGTTCATTCGGGGGTGAACGGACGACTGATGGCCACGGTGTGGATGGATGTCGTCGCAACCGTGTACTCGTGGTCGCGATCGTCGTTGCTGTGCTCGGGCTGGTGCGCAGTGAGTTCGAATGGAGGGCCGTCGGCGCTGTTCGCGAAGGACCTTTCAGCGGCGAAGCCAGAGTCATCGGAGATTCGAAACCAATCGGACAGGGCCGTCGAGTCGTGCTCGAGATCGAGGGTCAGCGATTCGAGACCTGGGTGTTCGGTTCCAAGCGCGCACGAGTGAGCCTTCTCGCTGCTGGCGATCTCGTCATGGTCGAGGGAGAGCGGAAAGCTCTCGATGGTGAACGTGTCCGACGATTCCAGATTCGTCACATCGTCGGACGATTCGACATGTCGAACATGTCGACGGCACCTGATGGAGAACGGCGCAACTCGGCACTCGTACGCGTGGCGAATCGGGTGCGCGAGTCGATTCGACAAGGGGCCGCAGATCTGCCCGTCGAGCGCAGTGCGCTTTTCACCGGGCTCGTCTACGGAGACGACTCGGGCCAGCCGCCCGAGATGATCGAGCGTTTCAGGGCGAGCGGTCTCGCTCATCTGACGGCGGTGTCCGGGCAGAATGTCGTCTTCGTTCTGGCGATGCTCGGACCTCTGCTCACACGCTTGCGACGAACGACGCGAGTGGGGCTCACTGTCGTGGTTCTGGCTTGTTTCGCGATCATGACACGACTCGAGCCGTCGGTGGTTCGAGCCGTCTTCATGGCAGGTGTGTCGACCGTGAGTGTTGCGTTCGGACGACCCGTCACGTCGTGGGTTGCGCTGTGTGCAACCGTGAGTCTTGCGACTCTTGTCGATCCCTTCTTGGTCTGGTCGGTCGGCTGGTGGCTCTCGGTCGCTGGATGTCTCGGGCTGATCAATGCGACCCGACCGCTGACCCGATTGCTCAGCGGCGGTCCGCGCTGGATGTCATCGTGGTTGGCCCCGACAATCGCTGCTCAGACAGGCGTTCTCATCGTGATCGTCAGGATTTTCGGATGGCCGAGTGCCATGTCGATCCCGTGCAATCTCCTGGCAGCTCCGGTCGCCGGCATCGTGATGCTCGTTGGATTGCCGACGGCCGTGATTGCAGGCTTGCTCCCGGGGGCTCTGTCGCTCATTGCGATGTGGCCGATCAGCGCAGCTGTGGCGTGGGTGGACGGCGTAGCGGCTTTCGGCGCGCAGGTCGAGCTGCCCGCAGCTGTCGACGCAGGTGTGGCCACCTGCTCGGCTGTCGTCGTGGTGTGGGCGCTCATCCATGCGGGTCGACCAGTGAGTCGACATGCGGGTCGACAAACGAGTCGACATTCAAGTTGATGTCATCGGCCTGTCTCTGTGAGAGTCTGAAACCGTGACCGTGTACTTGTTCAAAGGCGCAGATTCCGCCCTCGTTGCAGAAGCGGTGTCGATGCAAGTCCGAGCGAGTGTCGGCGACGAGGACCGTTCCATGGTTCTCGAGGAGTTCGACGGCGACTATCTCCTGGCAGCAGCAGTCGAATCCGCCAAGACGCCGCCGTTTCTCGGAGACAAGCGCGTCGTGGTCGCACGCAATGTGTCTCAGCACAAAGCCGACATCGACGTCTTGCTGACGTACCTCGAGACGGCTTCCGAAGATGCCGATCTGCTTCTCGAGTGGGGGAGCGGAGCGGTCAGCCCACGACTCACCGCTGCTCTCAAGAAGTTCGGGGGCATTGTTGTCGATCCGTCGCCACCTTCGAGTGCTCGCGACAGGCGCGACTGGTGGAACGCGCAGATCGCGGCCCACGACGTGGATCTCGACGCCAAAGCAGCTGCGCTCGTGGCCGAATGGCTCGGTGAGGACGTGTCGCGCTGGCCGCGGTTGGCCGATGCGCTGAAGGTGGCCTATGGAAAATCGCGCATCACATCAGCCATGCTCGAGCCGTTCCTCGGAGTGCGCGGTGACGCGAAGCCCTGGGATCTCACCGATGCGATCGATGCTGGAGACACCCAACGTGCGATCGTCACTCTTCGTCGATCGATGGATGCAGGTGAGCGTCACTCCCTGCAGATCCTCGCCCAGTTGCACTCGCACTTCTCGCGCCTTGCGCGCCTCGACGGCAAGAACGTGACCAGTCGAGAGGAAGCCGAGCAGGTGTTGGGTCTCAAAGGCTTTCCTGCGGAGAAGGCATTGAAGGCCTACCGATCCGTGGGAGGAGACGGCGTTCGCAAGGCATTCGAACTTCTGGCTGCAGCCGACTTCGACGTGCGCGGTGGCACGGGGCTCGGAAACGACGTGGTGATGGAAGTGCTGGTAGCGAGATTGGCTCGGTTGACGAGGGTCAGCCGGCGGAATTGACGCGCTTCATCAGCCGGCTCTTGCGGCGAGCGGCGGTGTTCTTGTGGATGATGCCCTTGGCAGCAGCCATATCGAGACGCTTGACGGCCAGGCGCACGCTTTCATCGTTCTCGGCTGAGCCCGCACTCGTCTGAGCATTCTTGATGCGCGTCTTGAGTTCGCTCTTGACGGCCTTGTTGCGCTCAGCGCGCTTGGCATTCGTAAGGATGCGCTTCTTCTGACTCTTGATGTTTGCCACGGGAACCTCATGCGATCGAAAGGGCTGTCAAAGAGTACCAGTGAGGGGACATCGTCCCAACGCGGGCGTCGGAGGCTTCTCAAGGGCGCCGTGGCTGCACGGTAGGGTGAGAACGTCACGTCGGTTCACCGGCGTCACCGACCCTTGCGCCATGGACCTTTCGCTGATTCGCAATTTTTCGATTATTGCCCATATCGACCATGGAAAGTCGACCCTGTCGGACCGGATCCTGGAATTGACCAAGGCGGTCGAGGCTCGGGACATGAGAGCCCAGTATCTCGACTCGATGGATCTCGAGCGCGAGCGCGGGATCACCATCAAGGCTCAGAACGTTCGAGTCGAGTGGAAGGGTCACACCCTGCACCTGATCGACACACCAGGTCACGTCGACTTCGGATACGAGGTCAGCCGCTCGCTTGCTGCGTGCGAAGGCGTCGTCCTCGTGGTGGATGCAGCCCAAGGGATCGAAGCCCAGACATTGGCGAATTGCTATCTGGCGCTCGAAAACGATCTCGAGATCGTGGCTGCTCTCAACAAGATCGACCTTCCCGCAGCGGACCCGGATCGCTATGCCCAGGAAATCGAGAACGTTCTCGGTATCAAAGCCGAGGACATCCTGCGCATTTCTGCCAAGACCGGCGCCGGCGTTCCGGATCTCCTCGATGCAGTCTGCGAGCGTATTCCCGCCCCGAAAGGCGACCCGGAGGCTCCGCTTCAGGCATTGATCTTCGACAGCCAGTACGACCAGTACCGCGGG
>QXGG01184623.1_pt1 | contig 20633 bp, 20 predicted proteins | sample 1982491 | NCBI WGS metagenome assembly QXGG01 (sample SAMN09924614, study PRJNA488089) | Wastewater metagenome, whole genome shotgun sequencing project. | isolation source: South African research farm wastewater | place: South Africa: Irene, Agricultural Research Council, Animal Production... | reverse complement strand
TATTCCTGTGATTTTGAATGCTTTTTTCATATTCTATATTTTATAATAAGTTAGATTTATTTTTTCTTACGTAGTTCTTTGGCAAGTCTCCAATGTAATTCAGCTTCACTCTCTTTACCTATTCTGAATAATGCATCACCAAATAGCTCGTGAGCTTTGGGGTGCTCAGGTTTGATAGTCGTTGCTTTATCTAAGTCAGCAACAGCTCCTTCGTTTTCGTGTATAGCTAGACGAAGTTTACCACGGTTATAGACACATTTGAATTCAAACGGGCTTAGACTAACAGCCCTATTGAGTGCTGAGCTTGCCTCGTCGTATTTCTTTAAATCATAGAGTGTTACTCCAATTCTTACCCATGCATCAGTATAGTTTGGGTTCAACTCTACTGCTTTTTTGTAATTTGCTAAAGCTGCATTTTTGTCTTTAGCTTCAGTAATACAGGAATTTCCCATAAGATAGTACTCTTTTGCATATTTCTTAAGGTTATCTTTTTGTTGTTGTAGCTGTTCTTTTAGTTCTTTATTCTCAAGCTTTAGCTTGTTTATAATGCCTAGTTTATGTCTGATAAATCGTTGAACTAAGGGTTTCTCTATATCATATCTTGAACGTATTGCCTTGAAGAATGAACCAAGAAAAGACTTAAAGTCTCCTTTATCAAAATGTTTTAAAGCTTGCTGATAGGCTTCGTCGGCTTGTCCTTCTTTGAGTGCAGTTTGGATCGCTTGTTGATTATTGAAATCTCGGGCAAATCGTACGATCTCGGGATGTACAAAAATATGGGTAGGTGTAATTGCACTAGTCAGAATAATACCACTTAGTGAGGTGCATCTACTTAAGGCTACATATGCTTGACCACCAGCAAAAACACCACCAGTAAAGTCGATTACCACGTTGTCAAAGGTTAGCCCTTGACTTTTGTGAATTGTAATCGCCCAAGCTAGTTTGATAGGGAATTGCATGAAATGTCCTAAGACTTCGCTTTCAATTTCTTTTTTTGTCTCGTTATACTTATACTTAATGTTATCCCAGGTTTCGGGCTTTACATCGACTTCTTCTCCCTTGTCTGTGACAATGTAGAGTAGGCCTTTGTCTTCGTTTATACCACTAATTACTCCAATCGTACCGTTGACCCAGCGTTTGTCTTGATCATTCTTGATAAAGATAATTTGAGCTCCAATCTTGATATCTAGTTCAAGTGAAGTGGGTAAGCTTTGGTTTGGAAACTCACCTGATATTTCTCCATAAAGGGTTATGATATCACCCTCAAGCGCCTTGAGTCGGCTGTCATTGATATAATCGACTCGGTCTCTACGCGTGGCAAGCGTGATGAAGAGTTCGCTGATTTCATTGGTCTGAATGTTCAACCGTGTATTTAGCAACTGAAGATCGGCTGCCCCGGCTTGAGCCATTCGGATATTATTGAGCACATTAACGAATACTGGGTCGCTTTGTCTATAAACTTTTTGAAGCTCTATGGAAACCAATTTCATTTCTCGAAAGGCATGTGCCGAGAAGAAGAAAGGAGTAGGATAGGTTTTGTTTATAATATTGCGCATATCGCTGTCGACAACGGGCTCCAACTGAAAAATATCTCCAACGAGTAAAATCTGTTTACCGCCAAAAGCGCTACGTGGATTTTTAGAGTAGGCTCTAAGAATCGCATCTATCGCATCGATGGTGTCTGCACGGACCATGGAAATCTCATCAATAATGATTAAATCTACCTCTTGAAGTATCTTCTTTTGCTCCGAATTGTATTTAAAGAACTTATAAATCTGCTTTTTGTGGGTGCTTAGATTTGCATCTCCCGGGAGTAGTGGATGGAAAGGAAGTTTGAAAAAACTATGTAGCGTACTACCTCCCACATTGATTGCTGCAATCCCTGTAGGAGCTAATACGACATACTTTTTCTTTGTATTCTCACAGATATATTTTAGGAAGGTAGACTTACCTGTTCCAGCTTTGCCCGTCAGAAATATCGACTGACTTGTGTTCTCTATGAGATTTAATGCATGCTGAAATTCTCGATTTCTTTGATCAATCTTGATTGTCAACGCTGATTATATAAGATTAAAATGTTTTAGAGCATTGTAAATACCATCTTCATCAACCGAAGTTGTTACGTAATCGGCATGGGCTTTAACCTCGTCTGTTGCATTACCCATAGCAATGCCGATTCCTGCATAACCCAACATTGAAACGTCGTTACCGCCATCACCTATAGCAATGGTGTCTTCTTGCTTAATATTAAAATGATCTTGGATTACCTTAATACCAGACTCTTTTGTGTTTCCTTTTCTGACAATGTCAACAAACTCAGGATTCCAACGTTCGGGTTGGCAGCTAGGAATTAGATCACGGATGGTATCTTCTTCTTGGGTAGTAATAAATGGTGTGATTTGGAACACCTCTTTATGGGTCGCTTCATCAAAACCGATCTCTGGTATTTGAGGTACGTTTAAGTGGTCGTAAAAAATACTTTTGACTAGGTCGTTGGGTGCACAAACACCAATGGTATGTTCGTTTACGAAAATTGTAGCTTTATTGTTCTTCTTGCAATATGCTGCGATGTTCTTTACGTCACTTTCGGGGATAACACTCTTATGTAAGATTTGTGTACCTACATAGCAGTAGCCACCATTCATGGTTACAAATCCATCAATATAGGCTTCTATTGCACTTATATTATTGATAATTGCTTTTGGACGTCCAGTTGCTATAAACACCTTATGACCTTTAGCCTTTGCCATCTGAACTGCTTTAATCGTTGATTCAGCAATCTTATGTGTTTTGAAACTAACCAAAGTTCCGTCAATATCTAAAAAAATAGCTTTCATTATAATTTCGTTTATAGTTTATACAAAAATAAGAACTTAGAAGTCAAATGACGATTATTCGTCCAAATTATCTTTGACATAAAGTTTAACGAAATCAAAGGAGCTTATGTTTTGGCTAATCTATGTTTTGTTTGATTTTTAGCTGACTATCGATGTACTCGAGTATAGCAGCATCTTGGCCGGGGTGAAACCACTTAATATCTGGATCTCTTTTAAACCAAGTTAGCTGCTTTTTAGCGTAATTTCGGCTGTTTTGTTGAATCTTTTGTATTGCAAACTCAAGGCTCCAATTACCCTCCAAGAATTGTATGATTTCTTTGTACCCCACGGTATTTAGTGAGTTGAGGTCTTTGTACTCAATTACTTGTTTTACCTCTTCTACCAAGCCATCTTCAAGCATTTGGTGAACTCGAAGGTTGATTCGGTCGTACAGCTCTTGTCTGTCACGTTCCAGTCCAACTTTAATGATGTTAAAGGGTCTTTGTTTGTGTTCTTGAGTTAGAAATGAGCTGTAAGGTTTCCCTGTCATATAGCAGATTTCCAAAGCATGCAAAACACGTTTGTGATTTTTGAGGTCAACACGATCGTAGTAGGTGGGGTCCAAAAGCTTAAGTTCCCCAACGAGTTGGTCAAGCCCTTCTTCTTCGTGACGTTTGACTAGGATTTCGCGTGTCAGTTTATCAACTGTTGGTATGTCGTCGATTCCCTTACAAAGAGCATCCACATACATCATTGATCCACCTGTGAGTAGGTAGGTATTGTTCTTTTGAAAAAGGCTTTCGAGTAACGAAACTACTTCGGTCTCATATTTAGCAGCACTATAATAGTCGGTTAGTTCAAGTACTCCAACCAAGTGGTGTTTTACTCTTGCTAATTGCTCAGCAGTAGGGGCGGCTGTGCCTATCTTAAGTTGTCTATAAAGTTGTCTTGAATCGGCAGATATAATCTCCGTGGAAAGGTGCTCGGCAATTGCTAAACTAAGTTCCGTTTTTCCTACACCTGTTGGTCCCACAAGGACTATTAAATTATGCTGTTGGTTCATTTATCTTTTTACGCTGTTCGGATTTAAATATCTTCTAAGTTTTCGAATCCTTCGATTTCGAGTGAATCAAAGTCTTGATCGCCATAAAAGGTTTCATCGACATCCAGTTTCTTTGTGGGTTTTACTTCTTCTTTAGCCTCTTCAAAAAATTGTACCGGAGCTTCACCCTCTTTCTTTGTGACTTTAGCCTTATTAATATTCTCACCGATGATGATTTCAGTAAGTTCTATGAAGAAATATCGTTCGTGAGGTGGGTTGAACTGAAGGACCATTCGTTGGTGTTCATCTTCAATTAATTCGCTGATAGCCGTGTCTGCCATCACCCAAATATCATCCTCAAAATTATCTTCATTTTCTTGAAGTGAAATTTCTTTTTTTTGTTCCCAGTCTTCATCGCAAGTATAAAATGAAGCCATATCAGTCTCACTGTATTGGTTCGATTTATATATTGCTTGATACAGCTCAAGGAATGTAGCGTCTGGGTCAATTTGTATTTCTCTTTTATATTGCGCTACCTCATCGGAAATTAGTGTGAATCTATAGACCATTTTAGTATTCGTATTAATATATGGTGTAAAAATAGTAAAAATGCAATCAAGACCATAATACCAAGTTAAAAAAAGAGCTTAGTGTGACCTAAGCTCTTAATTGTTTCTTATGCGATATAGATATTATGCACCTTTAATAATTCCTCTTTCAGAAGTTCTGATAAAGTCTACAATATATTTTATTTCGTCACTCATGGGGATTTCTGCTTCTACTCGAGTTAAAGCATCTGTTCTGTTTAGACCACTTTGGTAAATTATACGATAGGTGTTTTGGATATTCTGAATAGTTTCACTTGAATAGCCTCTTCGACGTAGTCCAATGATGTTAACTCCAGCAAAAATAATTGGTTCGCGTCCTGCAATGATGTAAGGTGGGATATCTTGACTGAATCTGCATCCTCCTTGTATCATAACAAAACCTCCTACTCGACAAAACTGATGCATCAGTACTGAAGCACTAATAATAGCAAAATCGTCGATGATAATTTCGCCAGCTAGTTTTGTTGAGTTTCCGATTATACAACCGTTACCAACTATAGCATCGTGAGCAACATGAACTCCTTCCATAAGAAGGTTATTGTTTCCAACTACTGTTTTATTTTTTGCAGCAGTGCCTCTATTGATAGTGACGTTCTCTCTGATGATGTTATTATCACCGACTTCAGCAGTAGTGACTTCTCCAGCAAACTTTAAATCTTGAGGGATTGCACCAATAACGGCTCCCGGAAAAATAGTATTGTTCTTACCTATTCTTGACCCACTAAGAATTGTGGCATTAGGCATGATTTTAGTATTATCTCCGATAACTACATCTTTATCGATGTAAACAAATGGGGCAACTTCAACATTATTGCCTAGTTTTGCCTCAGGGTGAATATGAGCTAGTGGACTTATCATTTATAGATATTATTTATTCTTAACTACTTGAGCCATGAATTCGGCCTCACATACAATCTTCTCTCCAACAAAAGCATAGCCTTTCATGGTGGCAATACCTCTTCTTATTGGACTTATCATTTCGACTTTAAATACAAGTGTATCTCCAGGAGTCACTTTTTGGCGAAACTTAACTTTATCAATTTTCATGAAATAAGTTGAGTATTCGGCAGTATCATCAAGGGAGTTAAGCACAAGTAGTCCTCCCACCTGAGCCATTGACTCAACAAGAAGAACACCTGGCATAACAGGTTCTTCAGGGAAATGTCCTTGGAAGAAAGGTTCGTTTGAAGTTATGTTTTTTACTCCAACAATATAATTTGCTCCAATTTCGATAATCTTATCTACCAATTGGAAAGGGTAGCGATGGGGAAGTAACTCGCGGATGCGATTAACATCCATAATTGGTTCTTTCTCCGGGTTATATAGAGGAGCTTGAACTTCGTTCAAACGTATTTCCTTACGCATTTTACGAGCAAACTTATTGTTTACTGTGTGTCCAGGTCGAGTCGCAATGATTCTTCCTTTAATGGGTTTACCAATTAATGCTAAATCACCAATAACGTCTAAAAGTTTGTGGCGAGCACATTCGTTAGGCCATACCAATGGTTTGTGGTTTAAGTAACCCAATTTGCTTGCATTTTGATGGGGAACTCCCATAACATCAGCAAGTGTGTTGAAGTTCTCTTGAGTCATCTCTTTCTCGTAAATCACTATAGCATTATCCAGGTCACCACCTTTGATTAGGCCTGCCTGCAATAATGGAGCTATCTCTCTAACAAACACAAATGTTCTACATGGTGCAATTTCAGTTGCGAAGTCAGACATGTGTTCTAATGTCGCGTATTGGTTGGGTAGTATTTCGGAATCATAAGATATCAGCACGTTTAAGCTAAACTCATCATCAGGAAGTACAATAATTGATGATCCTGTTTTTTCGTCTGTAAATTCTATCTTAGATTTAATTATATAAAAGTCTTTAACGGCACTTTGATCGACAGTTCCGACTTTCTCAATTTCTTGAACGTAAAAAATGGAACTACCATCAAGTATAGGGAACTCGGGCCCGTTAACTTGGATTAAACAGTTGTCAATGCCGAGTGCATATAAAGCAGCCATTCCATGTTCTACAGTGCTTACCTTAATGTCTCCTTTAGCAAGAACAGTTCCACGAGTTGTTTCGATTACATTATCAGCTACAGCATCAATTATGGGTTGATCTTTTAAATCTACTCGTTGAATTTTGTATCCGTGATTATCGGGTGCTGGATTAAAAGTAACAGTTAAATTTAAGCCGGTATGCAGACCTTTCCCACTCAGTGAAAAGCTTTCCTTAAGCGTTTTTTGTTTTAACATTGGTCTTTATTTTAGTTTACTCTTAAGTTCATTAAACTCTCTGCGTAGCGCATTCAACTCCGTGTAAATATCCGGAAGTTTTTTGTATAATGCTGCAGATTTGAAGTATTGGCGTGCATCAAATGCTGGTGAACCCATAATTTGGCTTCCTGCTTTTACGCTTCCAGGTACTCCTGCTTGTGCGGCTATGCCGACTTTGTCGCCAATTTTGGCATGCCCAGCTAGTCCTACTTGACCGCCAATCATGCACCATTGACCGATTTTTGTAGAGCCTGCTACTCCTGCTTGTGCAGCTATAACCGTATGTGAGCCTACTTCGTCGTTATGTGCGATTTGAATTAAGTTATCCAATTTAACACCTTTGCGGATAATTGTCGCCCCCATTGTTGCTCGGTCGATACAAGTATTTGCACCAACTTCAACATTATCTTCAATGATGACTGTTCCTATTTGAGGTATCTTTTCGTAGCCTTCTGCAGTAGGTGCGAAGCCAAAGCCATCTGCACCAATTACTGCTCCAGAATGAACAACACAGCCTGCTCCAATCATACAATCGTGGTATACGCTAACATTAGCGTATACAATAGTATTCTTTCCAATCTTAACGCTGTCTCCAATATACGTATTTGGGTAAATAGCCACATCATCTGCTATCACTGCACGATCACCAATCACTGCGTAGGGGGCAATGTATACATTTTCTCCTATCTGTGCTGTTTCTGCAATAGATGCTAATGTGCTAATCCCCGTTTTCTTAGGTTTGTTAGCCTCGTAAAGCATTAAAAGTTTTGCAAGGCTATCATAAGCATTGTCAACCTTAATTAATGTAGCTGAAATGGGCTTTTCGGGTTCAAAATCTTTGTTCACTAGAACTATAGTAGATTCTGTATCGTAAATATAGTGTGTGTATTTTGGGTTCGAGAGAAAGGAAATAGCTCCTTTAACTCCCTCTTCAATTTTAGCAAATGTATGTACAGTTGCATTCTCGTCACCAACAATTTTACCTTGTATGTATGACGCAATTTGCTTTGCTGAAAATTCCATATTTTAATATTCTAAATAATAGTCGCATTGAGCCTATGCTACAATACGTATCGCAAATAACGGATATTTTTTTGTTATAACCTTGCTTTTTATACGATATTTATACTTCGTCACTGATTCTGTAGTATGTCAAATAATACTTTTGTGCCTTCTGAGATAGAGTCGTAGTCTTCAATAAATCAGAGGATTCTGTGATGCTTTTTATACTATCGTCTTTATATAAAAGGTCAATGCTGTTGTCATAAGGATCATACATCTTGTTCTCGATAATACCACTATTAATGAAATAGGAGGCTTCATGTTCATCTAGTTTAAAATGTTGACTAATCCTTATTTTTTGTTTCTTTACGTGTTCAGTATCGATTGGTTTATCGGCCAATTCTATCTTGAAAAGCTGCCTGTTTACCATTCCTTTACTCAGTAGTGATAATATCTTGTCAGGATGCTTGCACCATACTTTCAATGAAGACCATATGTCATTATCGTCTATATTGATAAAATTGGACAGACCCTCATCTGTACTAAAAAACTCAGCTTTATCTATCTTTTTTCTCAAGAAGTAGGCTAATGAAGGAGGTGCGAATATCTCTTTACCTTTAAGTGCCAATTCTTTTGCTCTAAGAAGAGTCTTGATAAGCATATTTTCGTAGGCAATGCTCGTCTTATGTAAATAAACTTGCCAATACATCAAGCGGCGTGCTACAAGAAAGTTTTCGATGGAGTATATTCCTTTTTCGTCTACTACCAAACGGTCGTCCTTCAAGTTTAGCATCTTGATAATACGTGCTGACCCTATACTTCCTTCGGGTACTCCCGTAAAGAAGCTATCGCGTCTGAGGTAATCTAGTCGGTCCATATCAAGTTGACCACTCACTAACTGGTGAAGGTACTTGCTAGCATACTCATCTTTGAATATCTGTATGGCTAAGCTGAGACCGCCATCCATCTCTTGATTCATTTTCTTCATTAGAGCTAGTGAAATTGCTTCGTGAGAGATGCCTTCAACTATTGTGTGCTCTAGAACATGAGAAAATGGGCCGTGTCCGATATCGTGTAGTAGAATAGCGGCCTTAGCACCTTCAGCCTCGGAATCAAATATAAAATGACCTTTGCGTTTGAGTTGTTCAATTGCTTCGGTCATTAAATAAAATGCTCCAAGTGAATGTTGAAAGCGTGTGTGTTGAGCTCCAGGATAGACTACTGAAGAAAGCCCCAGTTGTTTAATTCGGCTTAATCTCTGCATGAATGGATGCTTCACAATATTGTAAAGTATGCCTTCGGGTATATTGATAAACCCAAATACTGGGTCATTAATCAGTTTGCTGTTTTGCATACCACTATAGTCTATTTTCTAATTCGATCGCCATTTGAATTTGCAGGTTTTGAGCAGCTTTGCGTGCTCCCTCTGCAAAATCAATGGTGTTGTCGGCGTAAATAATACCTCTTGACGAATTAACAAGTAATCCACATTCAGAGGTCATACCATATTTACAAACTTCTTGTAGTGATCCTCCTTGTGCTCCCACTCCAGGAACTAGGAGGAAGTGGTTCGGCGCATGCTTACGAATAGTTTCAAATGACTTACCTTGAGTAGCTCCAACAACATACATCATGTTATCATCGTTGCCCCAAGCTTGTGAGTCTTGAAGTACTTTTTCGAATAGGTTAAGACTAGTATCATCTTTCATGAGTTGAAAGTCTTGCGATCCTTTGTTGCTCGTGAGTGCTAGTAGAATAACCCACTTGCTAGGGTACCCTAAAAAGGGAGTAACACTATCTTCACCCATATAAGGAGCAACCGTAACTGCGTCAAACTCTATATTTTCAAAAAAAGTCTTTGCATACATTGCTGAGGTATTACCAATATCACCACGTTTGGCATCAGCAATAATGAATTGCTCAGGGTAATGCGTCCTTATATAATTTACGGTCTTAATCAGTGCTGTCCAACCTTGAATACCTTGTGACTCATAAAAAGCAGTGTTTGGTTTATAAGCTACACAAAGATCAGCCGTAGCATCAATAATTTCCTTATTGAATGCAAATATTGGATCTTCTTCGTAGAGTAGGTGAGGAGGAATTTTCTCCATGTCAGTATCTAAACCAACACAAAGGAAAGACTCCTTTTTCTTGATCTGCTCAAATAGTTCTTTCTTGGTCATTGTTTAGTTGTGTTTTATAGTTCGTTCTCTTTCATTCGTTCTGCATTTTCAGCTACGATTAGATGATCAATACAGTCTTGAATATCACCATCCATGAAAGCTTGAAGGTTATAAATCGTATAATTAATTCGGTGATCCGTAATTCTACCTTGAGGGAAGTTATACGTTCTGATTTTAGCCGAACGGTCACCTGTTGATACGAGTGATTTACGGTGTTCTGAACGTTCTCTATTTACTTTCTCGTACTCCATTTCGTAGAGTTTCGATCGAAGAATTTGCATCGCAGTCTCTCTATTGGAGTGTTGCGAACGTCCTTCTTGACAGATGACAACAATACCTGTTGGTTTGTGAGTTAGCATGACTTTAGTCTCAACCTTGTTAACATGCTGACCACCTGCACCACCCGAACGAGCTGTTTGTAGCTCGATATCTGCAGGATTTAACTCTACATCTACCTCTTGGGCTTCGGGTAAGACAGCAACAGTAATGGCCGAAGTATGTACTCTACCTTGTGATTCGGTCTCGGGTACGCGTTGTACACGGTGAACTCCCGATTCGTACTTCAATATGCCGAAAACGTTGTCTCCACTAATAGAAAATACAACCTCTTTAAATCCGCCAGCAGTACCTTCATTGAAGTTGCTTACCTCAACTTTCCAACCCTTGTCTTCACAATACTTGGTGTACATACGATATAAGTCACCTGCAAAAAGTGCAGCTTCATCACCTCCAGTACCTGCTCTAATTTCCATAATTGCATTTCTGTCGTCTTGCGGATCTTTAGGGATTAGCAGCACTTTAATCTCTTCTTCTAGCTCTGGAATGCGCTTTTCACATGCCTCTAGTTCTTCTCTAGCCATCTCCTTCATTTCGGGGTCCGACTCGTGCGATATGATTTCTTTAGCTTCTTTAACCCCGTCAATAGCCGCAATATATTCTTTGCGGGCATTCATTAGGTCGCTAAGCTCTTTATATTCTTTGGTAAGCTTGATATAACGCGTTTGATCAGCAATTACCGAAGGGTCTGTAATAAGTGTAGATACCTCCTCGAAACGTGATACTAAATCGTCTAGTTTATTTAAAATACTGTTATCTGCCATAAATTAATAATTGAATTCACCATATTCACTTTTTATCGTGAGCGTAGCATTTGAATCTGTTTTTTGCTCAACTCGTCCCACAATTTGTGCATCGATGTTGAACGATTTAGAAATACTGATAATTTCTTGAGCGATTTCAGGTGAAACGTAAAGCTCCATACGGTGTCCCATATTGAATACTTTGTACATTTCTGCCCAGTCTGTTTGACTCTCTTCTTGAATAGTTTTAAATAGGGGTGGTACAGCAAACATATTGTCTTTAACCACACGTAAACCTTCAGGTAGAAAGTGTAATATTTTAGTTTGAGCACCGCCTGAACAGTGAATCATTCCGTTTATTTGCGCACGGAGTTTATCAAGAATTTTCTTGATAACGGGTGCATAAGTACGAGTAGGTGACAATACGAGTTTGCCAGCATTGATAGGAGAACCTTCTACGGAGTCTGTAAGAAGTAAACTTCCAGAGTAAATCAAATCAGCAGGAACTGCACTGTCGTAAGTTTCGGGGAATGTCTCGGCCAAATAGCGTGAAAAAACATCATGCCTTGCTGAGGTTAATCCGTTACTTCCCATTCCACCGTTATATTCTTTTTCATAAGTAGCCTGACCAAAAGAAGCCAAGCCCACAATCACATCTCCAGCTTTGATGTTAGCATTGTCGATAACATCACTACGTTTCATTCGGCAAGTCACTGTGCTATCTACAATAATGGTGCGAACAAGGTCGCCCACATCAGCTGTTTCACCACCTGTAGGGTAAGCTCCAACACCCATTTTACGGAGTTCAGCAAGTAACTCATCGGTACCGTTGATAATAGCTGATATTACTTCTCCTGGAATAAGTAACTTATTACGGCCTATAGTAGATGAAACAAGGATATTGTCAACCGCTCCAACGCAGAGTAGGTCATCAATATTCATGATAAGTGCATCTTGCGCAATGCCTTTCCACACGCTAATATCACCTGTTTCTTTCCAGTAGGCATAGGCTAGTGACGATTTAGTGCCAGCACCATCAGCGTGCATAATATTACAATAGTCGGGGTCACCACCTAAGATATCGGGGATGATTTTACAAAATGCATTTGGATATAGTCCTTTGTCGATGTTTTTAATTGCGTTGTGTACATCCTCTTTAGATGCACTAACACCTCTCAACATATAGCGTTGGTTACTCATGAATATGGTTTTATGATTACTAAGTATCTGTTACAAAAGTACTGCTTTTTTTCGTGTCGAGCAATACACTGTCCAACTATGCATCTGTGGACTACGAACGACAAATCCACCCATTGTAGAACTAGTCTTCGAATAGGTGGATTAATAGGGTTGCGGGTCTAGAATTCAACTTGTGGCGCTTTCTCACTTCCGGCGTCAGCCTCAAAGTAAGGGCGTTTATCAAAGCCGAACATTCCAGCCAATATGTTTTTAGGGAACTTTCTTATTTTTACATTATAAGCTTTAGCTGAATCGTTGAAGTTTTTACGTGCTACAGCTATTCTGTTCTCCGTACCTTCGAGTTGAGCTTGAAGCCCCATAAATTGCTCGTTGGCTTTTAAGTCGGGATAACTTTCCGATAATGCCATTAAGCGTCCCAGAGCTGCACCTAATTGACCTTGAGCCGCTTGGAATTCTGCTAATTTTTCGGGCGTAAGATCTTTAGCATTTACTGTCATTTGCGTAGCTTTACTTCTTGCCTCAATAACGCCAGTAAGGGTTTCTTTTTCGTGAGAAGCATATCCTTTAACTGTGTTTACTAAGTTAGGGATGAGGTCAGCACGTCTTTGGTATTGTGTTTCTACCTGGGCCCACTGATTCTCTACGTTTTCTTCCATCGATACAAGGCTGTTAAAGCCTGTTATTCCCCATAATCCTAGGGCAACAACGATCGCTATGGTAATAATAAGTCCTTTTTTCATATGTCTATTGGTTTAATATTAGTTATTAATTTAATCTGATTTAGAAACGAGTTCCAGCACCGCCGCCGCCGCCACTTCCTCCGCCAAAGCCTCCACCTCCGAAGCTACCGCCACCAAAATTTCCTCCGCCAAAGCCTCCACCAATGATGGGACCTCCACCTGGGCCAGAACGATGATTGTCTTTATAAGCTTTGTTGGTTCTTTTGAGTGTGTGCCCACAGTTGAGGCATTTATAGGTAGATTCGATTACGTCGTAATTGTGAGTTCGTTGTATGGTTGTGCTATTGACTCGTTGTAATTTGCTCTTGCCACATTTAGGGCATTTCTTGATTTTATGAGCTGCTAAGCCCATTAAAATAAAAATAATAAAGAATGCACCGATGAATAAAGTTATAGGGAATCCTATTCCTTTGTTTTTTTGTGGCTTAGTCACTACTCCGTTTTCCATCGAATCGTAGAGTAGTTCATATACAGCTTGTACTCCCGCAACCATCCCCTGGCTCCATGCTCCTTTTTTAAGATAGGGAACCATATCTTTCACCTGAATCTGTTTGCTGGTATAGTCGGTCAGTATGCCTTCAAGTCCGTAACCTGTGTAAAACTGCACGCAACGCTGATCAGTAACTAGTAAGATTAACAAACCATTATCTAGTCCTTTTTTCCCAATTCCCCATTTATTGAACAATTCATGTGAAAAATCAAAACACTCTACATCTCCAATAGAGGGTAGAGTCACAACAGCAATTTCAGCACCTGTTTTTTGCTCCAAGCTAAGAATCATCTGGTTGATCTTAGCTTTAGCTTCAGGTGTTAGAATCCCGTCGGGATCGGTGGTGTATTGATTTTTGTCTTGTATCTGTACATTGGGTACATCATTTACGGTATAAGCTTTGTTCTGTGCAGCTACCCCCATGAGGTTAAAAGCTAGAACAAAAATAAAAGCCATAACGTAAGGAAAGCGAGTTTTACTCATGATTTGTTCTTATTTATCATTGCAAAAATAATATAACTTTAGGTATAAAAGGCTATTAGTGCACTATTTATAAATAACAAAAGTTACTTCTAGCACTTATTTCAGGAACATAATTCTGTGTTTTAGTGAATGTATTTCATTAAAAAATCTTCAATGTGCTGAGTATAAGCCTTGGGTTCTTTGAGATAAGACTGAGCATGAATTACTCCTGGTACTACCCATAACTCTTTGGGCTCAGGTTTGGCTTCATAAAGTTGATAAACCATCCATGTAGGCACAAAGGTGTCTGCATCTCCATGAATAAATAGCATTGGTAGCTTACAGCGACTTACAGCTTTAAGAGCTGAAGCCTGAGTAAAGCTCCAACCAAATTTTAGCTTGCTCAGTACACTAGCTACATGAAGCAGAGGAAAAGGAGGTAGTCCAAATTCAGTGTTGATCTCTTGTGAGAACTCATCCCATACACTGGTATATCCACAATCTTCAACAAAACACTTGACTTGAATAGGTTGCTTCTCTCCAGATAGCATCATGGTTGTTGCTGCGCCCATCGAGATGCCATGAACGGCCAACTGTGTGTCAACTCCATATTTATTAATAACCAAATCTATCCATTGCTGAACATCGAGTCGGTCTTTCCAACCCATTTGAATGGCATCTCCTTGGCTAAGACCATGAAACTGAAGGTCGGGTAGCAAGACATTATATCCCAGGTTTTTATTGTAGAGATAGCCTATCATAAGCATACGCACTGCATTGTCTGTGTAGCCATGGACTATAACTGCTGTTTTAGTAGTGGGTACGGCTGCGTCAATATAGAGAGCATGCAGCTTTTTGCCTTCAGTATTGATTAAGAATGTGTCTCTGAGTGCCTGTTTATTATTTAGGCTATCGACCCATCCCTCCAAAAAAGGATAGCGTGCATACATATCGGTATAGGAGTCTTCAATGTTTAGTCCTCTATGTTGTGGCTGGAGTGCATAACTTAGCATATAGAATCCAGCTCCAATAAGGATAAGAATAGCTACCAGTAGGCTGATGAGGCTTATCCGTAGGGCTGTTTTATTAATCTTCATTTGTATTCCAAATTTCCCAAGCCTTTAGGGCTTGCAAGTGAAGCATTTCGAGTCCATTTTTTATAGCAGCTTTATGTTTAATACCTTCAGAGAGGAAAGCTGTAACTTCAGGATTGTATACCAAATCGTATAACAGGTGTTGATCTGTAAGTTGCCCGTAAGGTAAGAGTGGTTTATTCTCAACGTTTGGGTACATGCCCAATGGGGTGCAATTTACTATTAGTTTGTAGTCGCAGAGTATTTCGTGTGTGATATCTTGGTAGCTCCAAGCTTTATTACTTCTGTTTCGAGATACTTGTTGGGTGTGAATGCCTAAGCTTTGTAGCCCATAAACTATTGCTTTCGAAGCCCCACCTGTTCCCAAAACTAAAGCTTTTTTATGCCAAGACTGTAGCATTGGGCGTAGAGATTCGACAAAGCCATAAACATCGGAGTTATGTCCTATAAGTTCAGTTTTACCTTGGTTATATTTTATTTTAACCACATTGACAGCTCCTATAGCTTGTGCTTCGGGCGATAAACTACTTAAACGCGAAATTATCTCCTCTTTGTAGGGGATTGTAATGTTGAAACCTATTAGATTAGGCTGCTCTTGCAAGACCTGCTCCAAATCGGCTATATGCTTTAGCTCAAAATTCAGGTACTGAGCATGGATATTCTCTTTGTCGAACTTATCGGTAAAGAACGCTTTAGAAAAGGAGTGTCCTAGAGGGAAACCAATTAAACCAAATGTATTCATACTGATAACCTTCTTTTAAAGGGTTTATAAACTATTTCGTGGCCGTGTATAAGGTACAAGTACCAAAAGTTAGTCTCTTAAACTGAACTTCTCTATAGCCCACTTTTTTGATGATCTCTTGCATCACTTCTCCTTGTGGAAAAGCTTTGATTGTGCTTGGTAGGTAAGTATAAGCGTTTTTATCACTCGAAATCATTTTACCTATTGAGGGCATAACCTTTTGAGAGTAAAACTGGAAAAGCTGTTTCATTGGAGCTTTAACAGGTGTCGTTAGCTCTAGAATAACCAAGTGTCCTCCAGGTTTGAGTACGCGTAGCATCTCACCTAAACCTTGTTCTAGGCTTTCGAAATTGCGAATACCAAAGGCTACAGTGATGGCGTCGTACTGATTGTCTGAATAAGTTAAGTTTAAACAGTCTTCTTTTTCAAACCTAATATGTTCTTCGAATCCTGCTTTTTTGACCTTTGCACGTCCTACATTCATCATTCCTTCAGATATGTCAATACCTGTAAGCAATTCTGGTTTAATTTTTTTGTAGGCAAGCAGCGCAAAATCCCCTGTACCTGTTGCAACGTCCATTATGGTTTTGGGCTTGAATTGCTTTAACCATTTGATGGCTTTATTACGCCATATCTTATCGATGTTAAACGATAAGATATGGTTTAATTTGTCATAGGCTGGAGCAATGTTATCAAACATTTGCTCCACCTGTTCTGTTTTTTTACCCTCTTGGTTATAGGGCTTTATTGACTCTTGGTCGTATTTCATTATTTCTTATAAGTAGCTAAGAACGTATTCACATTCTTCTCAATACGTTCAGTTATATCATCAGCATTGGCTTTTTGGAATGGTTCTCCTACGATATGTTCGTAAAGCTCAATGTATCTCTCTGAAACCGAGTTAATATATTCTGGGGTCATTTCCGGGACAACTTGTCCTGGTTCACCCATGAAGTTATTTTCAATTAACCATTGACGAACGAACTCTTTCGAAAGTTGCTTTTGAGCAAGTCCTTTCTTGAAGTTGTCTTCGTAGCTATCTGCGTAGAAATAGCGAGAAGAATCGGGCGTATGAATTTCGTCAATCAAGTAGATTTTACCATCTCGTTTACCAAATTCATACTTGGTATCGACAAGGATTAGTCCTTTTTCGGCAGCCATTTGCGAACCTCTTTCGAATAGTGCATAGGTGTATTTCTCAAGTTGTTCGTAATCTTCTTTGCTTACTAAGCCTTGAGCTAAGATTTCTTCTTTAGAGATATTTTCGTCGTGACCCTCGTCGGCTTTTGTTGTTGGAGTAACAATAGGGGTAGCGAACTTTTGGTTCTCTTTCATGCCCTGGGGTAGTTCAATGCCGCAGAGCTTACGATTTCCTTTTTGATATTCTCTCCACGCACTGCCAGTTAGGTATCCACGAATAATCATTTCGATGCGGTAGCCTTCGCACAACACTCCAACAGTAACCATGGGGTCAGGTGTAGCTGTTTTCCAGTTGGGAACAATGTCAGCTGTTGCAGTTAGGAATTTCGAAGCAATCTGATTGAGTACTTGGCCTTTGAAAGGGATTCCTTCTGGTAATACTACGTCGAATGCAGAGATTCTGTCCGAAGCTACCATAACTAACAGTTCATCATTAATATTGTAAACGTCGCGTACTTTTCCGTGGTAAACACTCTTTTGTCCTGGAAAGTTGAAGTCTGTTTTCACCAATGCTTTGCTCATTGTTCTTGTTTTAAATCGTTTTTTAATAAAGTGAAATATCTAGATTAGTGGTGATTTTATTCACCTTTACGTTTTTCTTCTTTGGCATCCTTTCGGACTTTATCGAACTTGTCGTAGGCATCTACAATTCTTTCGACAAGTTTATGACGTACGATATCTTTCTTACCTAGTTCAACAATACTGATTCCTTTGACGTCGTTTAAGATTCTAAGGGCTTGAATAAGTCCAGAGCTTTGTGGTCTAGGGAGGTCAATTTGAGTCATATCTCCCGTGATTATCATTTTTGTATTCATGCCCATACGTGTTAAGAACATCTTGATTTGTTGAGGAGTTGTGTTTTGGGCTTCATCGAGGATTACAACGGCATCGTTGAGGGTACGACCACGCATAAATGCAAGTGGTGCAATTTGGATAATATTAAGATCCATGTATTCTTTGAGTTTGGCTGCAGGGATCATATCTTGTAGCGCATCGTAGAGTGGTTGAAGATAGGGATCTATCTTTTCCTTCATGTCGCCAGGCAAGAAACCTAGTTTTTCGCCTGCTTCTACTGCGGGGCGGCTCAATATTATGCGTTTAATTTCTTTATTTTTTAGTGCTCTAACAGCCAAGGCAATGGCAACATATGTTTTACCCGAACCTGCAGGTCCGATAGCAAAGACCATGTCATTTTTCACAAATCCTTGTACTATTTTAAGCTGATTCTCACTTCGTGGCGAGATTGCTTTACCGTTTATGCTATAAACTATAGTTGAGTCGGGATTTGTATGGATAGGGCGTTTACCTTGGACTATTTCGATGATAGATTCTTCATTGACTACATTATGAGTAGCACCGTATCTTTCAATTGCAAGCACTGCTTCTTCGAAGGCGCACATCTCTTCTTCATCTCCCAAGACTTTAAGTACGTTGCCGCGAGCAACTAAGCGTATTTTGGGGAACAATGACTTTAAAAGTTGGATGTTATTGTTGTTGGGACCATAAAATAATACGGGGTCAACCTCTTCGAGAACTATTGTTTTATCTATCATTTAATAATCTAATAAGGTAATATGCTATAACTTGCGAATTTAGCAAAAAGGATTGAATCGTGCACCTTTACTGTTCCTTAATTAAAAAATATTAGGGAGCTTGTGACAAGATGTAAACAAAACGTCCAAGCAATCTTAAGTTTTGCTTGAACGTTTAAATTAGTTTCCTTTTTATAGCGCTATAATAGGGGGTTGAGTTTAGAAGCTCATACTTTGCATACCGAGTGTGCCACCGATACCAGTAAGAATTGCAATGATAATTTTATAAATTATTTGCCACTTGTCTTTCGTCATTCTTCCCATAAGTCAAATTCTCTTTTTCTTTTAAGTAAATTAATTATGCTGCTGATCCTTCATTGTTCAGGTCTTCTCCCGACAGTTCCTTATCCTCAGACTTGACTTCGTCTTCTTTCGCTTCTACACCTTTGAGGTAGTCTTCAAGACGGATAAAGTTTAATCTTTCGCTAGATCTTGTTGCTTCTTTCTTAAGCTGTAGTTCTTTACTAGCAAGGAAGCATATTCTGACAGCCGAGATACTTTTAGCGGTAAGATCTTTCGTCAACTCTTCACCTTTTGAGCGAAGTGATAGGCTAAATACGCCTAAGCCCTCAATATTGACATGTTTGCCTTCGAGCAATTGTTCTTTTAGCTTTTCGACAAAGTTTTGGAGTACGCTTCGAACATCACCTCGAGATAGCGAGGAAATATCTTTGATGTAATCTGTCATTTGTCTGATGTTGACCGATTGACCAAGTGCAACTGGACGAGGGTAAAAACGTTTGGGTGATTGTTTATCCAACGGATTGGATGGCATCTGAATTGCTTTAAAAATAATAGACATTTTGTGTGTTTTTTACGTTAATAAATTGTGTTTGGTTGTTAACAACACTACAAAGGAATAGCTTTTTCAGATTTCATCCTATAGAGAATAGAGCTGTGGAGAAGGTTTCTGTAGAAAAGATTAATAGTTGAATGGTTATATGTTGCAAGTAATTGATTTTATGTGTTGTATGCTTGTATTAATGTTCTTTAGATGTTCCAGCACTGCTATTATCTCTTTAGACTCAAAGTCACCTTCATTGTTAACTGTCTCGTGAAGGGCTTTGATTTCTTCAATAAACTTTGTTTGAGTTGATATATCTAAGTTTTTAATATGTCTATTAAGTGCTTCTGTCCAGCTATCCTTTGGAAGCTGATATTGAGGAATGAAATTAAAGTCCATTATTAGTGGAATGTGATCGGAATAATTTAGCCACTCTATGGTGTCTGTTTCTTTAAGTCGTGTAGATGTAAGTAGTTGTTTATTTATAAAGCTGTAATCTATGTGGTAACCTTTGAGAATGTCTCTTCCTTTGAAAAAAGTGAATAGTGTTTCACACCCTTGTTTCTCTTTGTTTTGATGGTGATATATGCTTAAAAAGTTTTCTTTCGCTAATAGTTTAACAACATCGCTATGATTCCCTGTAACTCTTTTTTGATCCCAAATGGTATTACTGTTAAAATCGCCTGTAATTAATAAAGTGGTTTGTAGTAATGGCAAATAGTAGTGCAAAGCCCTCCACACTTGTCTAATGTAACTTTTACTATAATCTGGGTTGTTTTTTGCCCAAATGCCAAATAATATGAATGAGAAGTTGGTATGTGTCGCTTGAATAGGAAGTATATACTCAAAGTCTTCATTATATTCGGAAAGCAAGTTTAATTTTATTCCGTTAAATGAGAAAATTGCGAGCCCTTTTCTTGGATTACCTATTCTGATAACTCCACTAGCCTTGCTACAAAGATCTTTTAGTGAAGAGAGCTCTTCACACTCAGAAACTATTAAAATATCTGGATTTAGGTTTAGTATAGGTTCAGTTTTCTTTCGAAATCCACCTTGACAATTCCAATAAATTATTCGAAGCATTTTTGAGTTAATACTTAATTAAGTTTCCATAATAAACCACTCTGCCTACAATCTTATTTTAGCCATGAAGTCTTTCGGCTTCGCTAATTCTTTTTGTATGTAGGTAGCTGGGTTTGTTCTTCGATACAAAGAGTGTATATTTTTCCAAATATACAAAATGATAACTAATAGTAAGAAGAAGGACGGCTTTAATCTTGAGTCTTGGAATGACTGTAGGTCTAAGTAATAAGTAAGTTTAATTG
>QXGG01370055.1_pt1 | contig 20676 bp, 39 predicted proteins | sample 1982491 | NCBI WGS metagenome assembly QXGG01 (sample SAMN09924614, study PRJNA488089) | Wastewater metagenome, whole genome shotgun sequencing project. | isolation source: South African research farm wastewater | place: South Africa: Irene, Agricultural Research Council, Animal Production... | reverse complement strand
TCTTCGATGGAGTAGTTAACGGGCATCGTGTTTTGTGGGTGTTGCGTTGACGTTCATAAGTAACTTTGTTCTGGATGGGCTGGGGGGTATGCCAGCGCCCAAACAGTTTCTTATTCCGAGTACGGCGCATCACGCCAGCTCTCGATCACCACTGAGTGCATATCGGGTGGACTGAAGGTGGCGGGCTTCTGGACCTTGCCGGTTTCTGGGTGCTTCTCGACCTTGCCGGTGGTGGCGCAGACCTTGCTCATGTTGCTGCGGTGGACTTCGGCCCAGGCGTCATCCATATCGACGGCGAGGGAGTGACCAAGGCCGAGGCAGACGTACTGAAGATCCACCAGGGCGTCCACCACTTCTGCGGTCAGGTGGGCGATGTTGCGGGCGCCGGGGTATTTAAGGGCCATGCGCAGCTCGGCCATGGCGGCTTTCAGCTCGCGGTACTCTTCGTCCACCAGGGACTCATAGAGATAGGCCTGGCGGTGGTTGAAGGCGCCGACTGACTGGTGGCAGCGGACCATGAAGTCGGCCTGGTCGGTGGCTTGGGTCATACGTCTTTCCTCGGGTTGCGGGCTTCGATCAGTTGTTCCAGGAAGCGAATGCGTTCCAGCAGCCAGTCGGTCTGCGGCTCTGCCTTGCCGGCGCGGTAGCCGTCTTCCCAGGCGGCACGGGCGATCTCTGAGGGAACGCGGGACCAGATCAGATCCGGGTGCTCCTGCATCCAGGTGTCAAAGGTCATGCCTTGCTCCCAAACAGCCGTTGCCCCTGGGCGTCCTTGGCCTTGAGCCAGTTGGTCACGGTGTCCGGGTGGAAGCGGACGTTGCGGCCCAGTTTCATCTTTGGCGGCAGGCGGTCGGGGTGGCGGGTGTTCCACTCGTGCAGGGTGTTAACCGGCATGTTCAGAATTTCCGCCAGGTCCTCGTAGGTCAGCAGTTTCAGCTGTTGCATGGTGATCTCCTCTGATGGGTGTGACGTTGTCGTGGTTGTTCAAGTCCAGGTCGGTCAGGGTCCGGGCGATGCGGTTGTAGTCGAGGGCGATGACCCGGGCCATGCCGGTGGTGTAGCCCTTGACCCCTTTGCCGAGGTTGGTGCGAATGCTGGGTTGAGTCTTGCCGGTGTCGAGGTCGATCATCTCGCGGGACATCAGCCCCTCGTTGATGAGGCTGGAGCGGAAGCGCGTCCACTGGACGCCGGACTTCATGCACCACTCGGTGATGGCTTGCAGGGTGATGTAGCAGCGGCGGTCGATTACCGCGACACGTCCGGCCACGTCGCCGCGTACCGGGATGATGGGATCCTGGTCGGCCTTGTCCATGTAGTCGGTCACCAGCAGGCGCTGGCAGAGCGCGGTGAGGCAGCGTCCGAGGTTGTCTTCGGTGGACTGACGCAGTTCATCGACATTGCCGCGCAGGGTGAGGATGTGGTTCTTGGTCCACTCGGCCAGGGCTTTCATGTCGAACTGGATGTAGCCGAGCTTTCTGAGGATGACCCCGGCAGTGAGGGCGCAGACGGCGGCGTTGACGTAGAACCGCTCTTTGTCGTGGTGCATCCCCTTGAAGTATTTCTTCGGCATGTCATCCATCAACTGCTTGACGCGGGCGCGGTTGGCCATGACGTAGCGGATGAAGTCGATGCCGATCTGGCCGAAGCCGGAGCGAACCTTGTTGAGGTCGTGGCTGAGTTCCTGTGCCTGGCGGAGGGTGGCGAGCTTGGGGTAGCCGTCGAGCGAGATCTCAAACACGCGCATCTGCGCGGCCTCGGGGTTGGCCTTGGATTCGGTCAGCTTGTGCAGGATGTTGCGATTGCCAGTGAGGAAGTGAATGCCGCGCCAGGGTGGGGCCATCTCGCGCAGTTTGCCATCTGAGGTGCCGCGGGCCCGGGCGGTGCCGTTGCTCATCATGTAGAGCATGTGACTGGTAAAGCTGCCGTCGCGGTTGGTCTGTTCGTCAAACAAGGTGGGCATGTGGTTGTAGATGGAGAGCTGCCACTCCATGCTGATCAGCGACGCTTCATCACCCGACAGGACATTAAGGCCACGACGCACAGCGCCCCAAGCAGCCAGGGCCACCCAGCAGGCAGTGGTTTTTCCGTAGCCGGATTCATCGGAGGTGAGGGCGATGGGTATTCCGCTGAACTCCTCAAGTCCGAGGAGGGGGACGAGGGCAGAGCCCAGAGAGGCACAGATGGCAAACTGATAGGGCTCGCCGTGCTCTCGGTTGTAGATGCTTTCGACCACATGTTTCCAGTCCTCCACGGGTTTGTCGGTTTCATAGACGCCGGTCTTGCTGGCGGCCTGGCCGCCGAGGCGCACTTCAAATTCCTTGTCGGGGGTGATGACGCGGTCGCCCATCAGAAACTCGTTGTCGTTGACCCAGCCCATCTGGCGGTAGGTCTGGATCTCGCGGACGTTGCGCTTGAGATATTCCTGGTAGTCGAGGAGGTAGCTGCGGGCGAGCTGCCGATTGCCGGATGTGTCTGTGAGCATGATGCCTGCCAGTTTGCCGTGGAGATCCCGGCCACCGCCGCCGATGGCACTGAGGTCCAGTGAGTGTTCTTCGACCAGGTCCTTGCGGCCGAAGCGTTGGTGTTCGGAGTGCAGCACCAGCTGGGCGGTGCCGTTTTCGAGGATGTAGTTATGCACCCAGTAGCGGGTGTTGCTGAAGGGAATGCGGGCCGGCTGGCCGTCCTCGTCACGGCGAATGGCGATCATGTGCTGGGTGGATTCGCACCACTCGTAGCCGGGGATGAGGTCGCTGGCGTGTTTCTTGTTGGGTTCGCTGACGGATCCGGTGCGACCGAGGCGCAGGGGGGTCTTGACCTTGTCGGCATGGGGGCAGCCGGCGCAGCCGGTGGGGTTCTCTGACCGGAACGAGGAACAGAGGGGAGGGTTGCTGCCCCAGCCATGCAGTTTCTGTTGCCAATCTACTTGAGCGTGTCCAGTTGCTTCGCGGCTTGACGACCAGTCTTCAGCCACCTGCTCGGCATCTCGGCAAAATTTGATCAGGCCGAGGGCCAGGCGCCAGTGCTCGTAGCTGACATCGCCCTGCGTATCCCGCATGACCGCCATCTGCCGGCACTTATCCGCTACCGCGTCAGCATTTATCTCCTCGGCCGGGTACATCCCACCCATGAACTCGTCATCGGACTCACTGAAGAAGCGGGTAGCGTCGCTGGCTTCGACGTAGTTGCCCAAGCGGGCGAGATACCAGGCGGCGGAGCGACGCAGGTCGTCGTCCATGCCGCGGTAGAGAGTGACCGGACGGTGGGGGGTTTCCTTGCGCCAGAGGCTACCGACGGGGCGGAGGATGCGGGCGGCATCCGGTGTGACCCCTTGGTCAATGAGGACGTTGTGCTTGAGCAGGGCGCGTTCCAGCGCCAGGGCGACCGGCTTCCAGACCGCAGGGGCGACCGCCTGACTGAGCAGCCAGTAGAGGTGCAGGCCGCGACCGGATTTGACCACCTGGGGAAACGGCAGGCCCAGGGCTTTGCAAGCCGACTGAAGGGCGAGGAGGGCGTCCTTGCCGGTACGGTGGTGGTTGCCTTCAGGCTTGATGTCGAGATCGGCCCACAAGGCTTGGACGCTGTGGACGTTGGACTGCTTGCGCTCGACCCTGTAGCGGCGCTTGCCTTCGATCGGTTCGACTTCGGTGTAGGTGGCGCAGGCAAAATACACGTCAACATCCTTGGCGGTGAGCCACTGGGCCCAGCCGGCGGCGGAACGGATGTCGTCAAAGGCGTTGGCGATCCAGAACTTCTTGCCATCCTGACCGATGCTGCTGTGGGTAATGACCGGGTAGCCATCCACCGGGAGCACACGAGCCAGGAAGTCGAAGGTATCTGATGACATGAGCCTACCGCAAGTTGACGTGTTAGCGAATCTAGTGCCGGCTGTTTAACCTGCGCCGGCGAGCAGGGTCCACGGGGGAGTGGAATCTTACAAGTCGAGATCGTCGAAGTCATCCCCGAGGGCGGCAGTCAGGGAGTCCCGCAGCGCGGCGTCGTCGGCGTCTTCTTCAACCTTGGCTTCCAGCTTGGGCTTTTCGGCCTTGGGTTTGGGGGCCGGGGCCTCTGCCTTGGCGGCTTTCGCAGCTTTGGCTTTTGCTTTGGCTTCGGCGAGGGCAGCCTGGGCGGCAGCGAGTTCGGCGTCTTCGTCGTCCTCTTCCACCACGGCGGTCAGAACGGGCGCCTCAACCTTGGCTTCCAGCTTGGGCCTGTCCTGAGCGGCGTCGATGGGCTTGGCGGGTGCTTCGGCAATCGGTGCGGCCTTCTCAATAACGGGAAGCGGTGCGGCCTTGGGTGTCTCGATCGGGGCGGCGCGTGGAGTGGAGGCCAGGCCGATGATCTGGTTGACGGTGTCGGAGTTGCGCACCTGGCTGATGGATACCAGCAGCTCTTCACCCAGCAGGCCCTTGGGTTCAAATTCCAGCGAGGGGAAGGCGACGCCAGGGGTAAAGCTCAGTCGGGTCAGCACTTCAGGGAGAGACTTGCCGCGGACCTTGAGTTGCTTGGCATACTCAGCCAGGGTCTTGACCGAAGTGGCCGGGACGCGCAGCAGCATGGGGTCATCCACGGCATCGGCGGCGGCTACCGCAAGGCGACGGGAGTCGGAACAGGCGCGGGCTTTCTTGCCGGCATCGGTAATGCGGCTACCCCATTCGTTTTGTGGGCACATGGCGCAGGTGGCGCATTGCGGCTCGACTGCTTCGGGGTCTGGGGCTTTGCCGTCATTGCTGAAGCAGGTGGGCTTGGTGTCGGAGCCTTCCTCGTACTTGCCCTTGTAGAAGACCTTGGACAAATTGGGGTTGCCCTTGAGGATCACCAGATTGATGGAGCGAACAGGTTCCAGATCGCCGTCTTCGTTCTTGCGCTGGATGGTCTTGGTCTCGCCGTTCCGGGTGATGGCAAATTCACGTCCTTTGATGGACAGACTGGGGAAGCCGGTGGCCACACCGCCGGAAAATTCGTCTACCGCATCGGCGAAGAAGCTGCCGCCGGCGACCGGCAGGGTGGACTTGAAGTCGAAAGGGACAATCTGGGTCATTAGGATCTCCTGATTTTGATGGTCAGTTCTGAGAACAGGTTGAGTCCGGGCGGCAGGGTGCCATGCTCATCCGCCCATTCTAGTACAGTCGCCCGAGCCGGGCGCTTTTCGATCATGTCCCAGGACTCGGTCTCCCGGACATAGTTGAAAAATGTTTCCACGTCAGCAGTTGCGACGCTGCGTTTGGTCTCCTTGAAGACGGTGCCTGCTCCGGTCCTGATGCTGGCGGCACCGATGGCTTCCATGCGTTCCAGGGCGACGGCTTCTGCCGCGGACATGGCGGCCTTGAGCGTGTCGTCTTTTTCCGTGTACTTCTTCTTGAGCGCCGCCCGCTTGTCGCGGAGGGCGATGTAGTTTCCGATCAGTTCTTCGAGATCCATTATTTTCCTCTTCTGCTGCGAGCAGCTTGTAAATGACAGGGCCTACATACGGCCATGAGTGTCGCCTTGGCATGAGCGTCCGCGAACCATTGGAACTCAACGCTATGGGCGGGGAATACAAAAGGATCGTTTGCCCAAAAGTCAAAGTTTTCAGTGAGCCTCTTAAGGTCGCTTTCGTTACACGATCCGATAGCGAGTTCTACGAGATCCTTAAACTCTGGGGACACGTGATCCACTTCTTCGGACTCCGCGCCACACATTTCGCACTCAGGATGGTTACGTTTGTACTCAACGATTTCATTACGAATGGCCAGCCGCAATGCTTCTGTCAGAAAGTCCCTGGCAGCGACATCTTGCTTGAGGCATTTTGACCAAGACACCCGATGCCAGCCCCGTGAGGGGAACAACCCTTCAAAATCATACCCGGATGTTGTTAGAGCAAATGTCTTCCTGAATTTGATCGGCACTTCCCCTGCGAGGGACAAAAAATAGTGTTTTTGGGCGATCAACCCTTGGATGAATACAGACTCAAACTCTTCACTGAGCGCATACTGGGACAGGATCTCTCGGACCTGGGCACGAGTACCTGCTTTAGTAAACCCAAGATAGAACGCCTTAGCCATGCTTTTCTCCTCAATGTGAAACCATGTTAGCACTTATTAAACCAATGTCAACACTTCTCTACACGGCTCCTTGCTTGATGATGTCCAGCAGGGCGCCTTGAGTATCCTGCTTGTCGCGGAGCCGGCTATAGTACCGGGTTTCGATGGCGCTGCCGCTGATTTCGGCGATGACGGTGCGCTTGGTCTGGCTCGGCCTCCTGACTCTTCCATTGGCTTGCTCGAAGATCTCGTTGCTGGTGACCGGGCCATACCAGATGATGGTGCTGGCGGCGGTCAGGGTGAGTCCGTGGGACATGCAGGAGGGGATGGCGACAATGACGCGCAGATCCTGCCCGCCCTGGAAGCGTTGGAAGATGTCGTCGCGCTCGGACTTTTTGGTCTCGCCGGTGATGTGGGCGCAGTTGTACCCTGCCTTCTCCAGGTGGGCGGCGACATAGGTCACGGCGGCACGGAAGGGGACGAATACCAGGACCTTGGCTTCGGACTCTTCGACCAGCTCTTCCACCACGGCCAGGCGCGGTTCGGCGCCGAGGATGTGGGTGTCACCCCCGCTGCCATAGGAAGATCCGCAGCAGATTTGCAGCAGCTTGTTGGCCTTGACGGCCTCGTTGACGGCGGTGATTTCGCCGGACTCCAGCTCGACCCGCAGTTTTTCCAGCATGTCTTTGTAGGCGGCTTTCTGGGCGGGGGTAAGCGGGGCGTCACGGGCGATGTGGACTTGCTCGGGTAGGTCCAGGCAGTCATCCATCGTGAAGCGGACGCTGGGCTGCATGTATTTGGCGACGGTCGCCAGCGCGTCCTCCTTGGGGATCCATTTGAACTGGGTGATCTGGCGCATGGTGGCTTCGCGGAACGCGGTGAAGCTGCGCGGAATCCCGGGCACTTGCAGCAGTTTGATCTGGCCGTAGGCGTCGGTGGGGGCGTTGGGAATGGGGGTGCCGGTGAGGCCCCAGACGCGGCGGTTGGGGAACTGCTTGTTGCAGATGACGTTGGCGGCTTTCCAGCGATCGGTCTTGCTGCCGCGGAGGGTGGCCACCTCGTCAATCACGACGAGGTCAATGTCGGGGCGTTGGGCGAGGGCGTCCTGAATGATCTTGAGTCCGTCGAAGTTGATGATGTAGAGGTCGGCTTCTTCATCCAGCAGGTCGAGTCGGCGCTGGCGGGTGCCGTGGATGACCTTGAAATTGAGGTGGGGGAAGTAGGTGAAGATCTCATCCCCCCAGGCGCGTTCCAGTGTGGAGAGGGGTGCGACCACCAGGGCTTTGTTGACGGTCTTGCGCTTGCGCAGGTAGTCATAGGCCCAGAGGGTGCTCATGGTTTTCCCTGTCCCAAGCCCGTTGAGCACAAATGCTCTTGGCTCGACGGCCAGCATGGCGGCGGTTTCGCGCTGGGCATGGAAGGGGGTGCGCCGGCCTGACCAGCGGTACTGGGTGAGGATGGGCGAGGGGACGGTGAGCCCGAGGTTGCGCAGAAATTTGGTTTCGTCCGGCTTGTGGGGCACGGCGACCAGGGTCTGGCCCTGGTGCTGAATGGCTTTGGCGGTGGGCAGGACTGAGAGGAGCTTGTCAGGCTCTTTCAAAGTCAAAAGGATCGCGGGTGGCTTGGTCAGGACCCTCACTCAATATCTCCTTGATTTGTTCGACAGAATCCACGACGCAGGCGATCCCGCCGGCTTCGGCGATCAAGCGCAACATGCGCTGTTGGTTGGCGGTGGTCCCTTTGCGTTTACCAGGCGCCTTGACTTCAATATACAGGGCCCGGCCCTGCCAGACGCACACTATATCCGGTATGCCGTGGACGGAATACGGGCCGGCGGCCGCGATGTAATGCCAGATCCCACGCTGGGTGAGCTCTTTGCGGATCGCGGCCTTGACCTTGCCTTCGGGCGTACTAGCCATCCAGCCAGCTCAACATTTCCTCATGATAATCCCTTAAGGCAACCCGCTCATCCTCCTCTGACGGCGCTTTATCCAGGAAGGCCTGCATGTCAATGATCGCCATCTCCACCTTCTCCAGTTTTTCCACCGCGGTCAGTGTGGAGGCGGGGAGGGTGTCGGCTTTGCAGAGGAGGTATCGAATCAATTCGCTGGTAGTGAGGTGAGATAATGAGTCCATGTTTTTCTTTTTGGTGTTAATGGGTCAGCAGATTAAGCGCGTCCTGAATGTCGGCACAGTGAGCGGGGCACGGGGCACCAGTTGCGGCACAGTCCCGAGGGTCGGGTGGGCCAGTCGTCGTTCTCATAGGCAAGTGCTATCCTGTCAACGGTTGGATGGAACGTATCCCAGATGCCTTGCACCTGGTCGCGAGTATAGGTTTCGCCGGTCATGGTCATGTGGTTGAGCCACACGTAGCCGGTCTTGACTTCCTGAATCTCGGGGTACATGGCGAAGGCGAAGCCGGCAAACAGCTTGAGCTGGTCGGATCCATCGCGGATCTTGCCGGTCTTCCAGTCCCAGATGCCGGCGAGCTTCTTGCCGACGAAGGCTAAGTCGAACACCCCGCGGACCCAGGCGCTCTTGTCCCAGTAACCGACGGGGTTGAGGTTTTTGTCCAGTGCCACTTGCTGCTCGGTGGTGACTTGAGCCTTGTCCTTGAGGCTGATCGCCCACTTGGCATATTTCTCCCACTGGCCCATGCCTTCGGGCAGGGCGGTGCCATCCTTGACGCGGTTTTCCAGCGCGGAGTGAACGGCTTTGCCCCAGCGCAGCACTTCGGTCTCGGGTTCCTTAACCTCCTTGGTGACTCGGGTGAGTTGGTAGCGTTTGGGGCAGGTCTGGAAGGCACTATAGCTCGTCCATGACCAGGCGGGGATCGGGGTATTTTCCGGCATTGAGTTCTTCCTCGATTTCGTTTCTGACTTGTTCTTTGATGGCCATGCGCTCGTCGAGGGGGAAGTGCTTCAAGCCACTCTCGGCCCAGGCGTTGTTTTCCCGACGTGCAATGCGGGCTTTGACATAGGCCATGACGGCGTTTTTGTAGCGGACGCGCTCGCCCTTGGGAAATTTACCTTCGGCGGTTTCTTTGGCGACTGCGGCGCGTTCCGCCAGATCACGATCGCGGTGCTGCAAGGCGTTGCTGTGTTGGTCGCGCATGAATGTCTGGACTTTTTTCCAGGTGGCGGAGGCGTTGGACCAAGGTCCGTTGTCGCGCAGGTAGCGAACAAACAGATACCAGCCGAAGCGATCCTCATAATACCGATTGAGCAAAGGCACGATGGGCGCCAGGCTTTTGGGTAGCTCCGGTCCCATCACGTCGGTGTCGCCGGCTTCCATGGATTTGATCTTCTTCCGCATCAGTTCCATCTGATTGCTGGCTTCTTTCAACAGCGGTATCAGGTTCTCCAGTTGCATGAGGCTATCAGCAACTGCTTTCATGTCATTAGGTATCATTATATCTCTCGTGGTGGCAAGGGTCTCTGCCCTTTAGGAAATCAGGTTAGCGCCTCGCTATTGTCATGTCAACACCTTTTGTTGTGCTGTCGTGTCGGCACTACTTGGCTTGCCCATACGAGTCGGCGATGTCGCCTTCGGCCCAGAGGACGATCTCGGGCCACCACTTGGGGGGAGTTTTCATGGTGTCCAGCATGAACTGAAGCGCGTCTTCGGCCTGATGGTTGGGTACGATACAGACGACCTCATCGTGGACGGAGAGGGAGACGGGCAGCTGTTTGCTGATGGCGAGCATTTGCTCGGAGAGGATGGTGCGGGCGAGGTGCTGAACCAGGTTTTCGACGCCGAGGGCGCCGTAGATTTTGCGCTTGTTGCGGCCCTGGCCGTAGACCCAGTTGGATTTGCCGGTCTCGGTGTCCTTCTCTTGCCGCAGATCGGGGTAGCGCAGGCAGCTGTGGGGGGTGTGGATGATTTCCTTGTCGGTTTTGCAGTGGCCCCAGGGGTCGATCTCCAGGTAGGTGCCCCGGGCCATGCACTTGATGGCATCGCCGCAACGGTTCCAGCCTTGGACGATGTCAAAATAGAACTCGCGCCAGGTAGCCACGGCATGTTCGGCTTCTTCCTGGGAGAGTACGACCCCCTGCTGGTGGGCGGTGAGGCGGAACTTGCCGGCGGACATACCGTAGCCGAGGCCGAGCTGACACAGCTTGGCAAACTGCCGCTCATCCTTGGTGACATCGGCCTTGGGTTTGTTGTAGAGCTTGGCGGCGAAGCTCTTGTAGAGGTCGGCTTCGGGATCCTCGGCGTAGAGGGCCATGGAGTCTGCGACTTTCCAGAGGGTGTGGTTGACCCGGAGTTCGATACCGGACAAGTCGGCGACGACGACCTTGTGGCCGCGGGGGGCAACCAGACTGAGGCGCAGGATGTTGGTGGGTTTGTCGATGATCTGGCCGGTCTTGTCCCGTGGGATTCGCGGGAGGTTTTGCTGGTTGGCTTTCATGGCGCCGGACCAGCGCCCGGTGGAGGCGCCCCAGTAGTTGAGGGCGATGGGCATTTTGTTGGCCGGGTGCTGCTCGGCCATGGTGATGAAGGTCTTGATGCGCGATTCGAGGATGGTGGACTTGGCCCCGAGTCGGGCTTGCGCGGCGGCGGCGATGATGGGGTTGTCGTGTTCCAGCAGGTCCAGAAATGCCTGATCGGTCTTGGCCAAGGCGAGGGTTTCCCGTCCGGTGGTGGGGCTGATTTTCTTCGGGCAGTCCACGTCGAACCGTGCTAACAGGTCAGCAAACTGGGGGTTGGACATGAGGGACTTCTGCATCACGTCGATGTCCGTGACCCCCATGACGTTGGCGATGGACTTGAGGGCGTTGAGCTTGCGTTCCTGTTCTTCGATCAGGGCTTGCTTGAGGGCGGGGAGGTCGCAGTCGAAACCAGGATCCACCAGCATCCGGCAAGTGAGGTCGATCAGGCGCAGCTCGCGCATGGAGGTCTGGGGATAGAGCTTGCGGAAGATGGCGCGGCAGAGCAGGGTGTCCTGGCCGGCATAGGTCTGGATGGCATCCACCATCGCGGGGGTCCAGTCCTTGACGTAAAGACCTTCAGTCTGGGTGGCTTCGAGCGAGCCTTTCTTGCCGACGTTGAGGGCTTCGGCCATTTTTTTTAAGCTGCCACCGGCGGTCATGCCGAAGATCGGGGCGCCCATGGCCAGGGTATCCCCCCACATCGCGGGCTTGATGCCGAATCGCCAGGCGGTAATCATGTGGTCAAACAGGTTGCCGTTGTGGGCCACCATGAAGGTGTCGTCCCATCGCTGGCTGTCGAAGAACTCGCGGATTTTGTTCTCGCCAATCACGGTGATGACCGGCCCGTTGTCGAAGCAGCCGGTGAGGACCTGGATCTCGGTCTTCGGCGTCATGACGTACTCGACCGGGTGGACGTGGGTCAGGGAGTGCTTGGTCTTGCGGTCCCAGTAGGTTTCTGTGTCATAGAAAAAAAATCTCACCAGCCTAACCCCTCCGCTAACACGATAGCAGCTCCTTTTGTTATGTAGCACCGCAATGAATTGCCTGCGTCCTGCCAACGTAGATACATCCGCCCTGCGTGTATGTGGTTAATCATCTGGTTTCTCGTCATTCCGTACTTCTCCGCCAATTCCCAACACCGAACACTTGCGTACTCTCTGTTTTGCGCCTGCTCTTGGCGAGTCGCCCAACGACAGTTCTCTGGGCAGTAGTCTCCGTTCCCGTCGATGCGGTCGAGTGTGTGTTTGTTAGTGGGGCGCCGACCCATATCCACCAGGAAGTTCTCGTAGGTGTTCCAACGGTCGCACACTCCAATGCCCCGCCCTCCGTAAAATTTATAATCAAGAGCATTCGGGTTGAACACTCGATTGCGCATAGCCTGCCACGATTTATACTCCGAGGTTGTTACACGCTTCCCGTTAATGTGGCGTATTTCTCCGTGTTTGGTGCCCATAGAAGTCCTTTTTAATAACAGAAGGTCGATCCGTTGTTGCTGGAGCAGAAGGTCCTGCCCTGCTGGGAAGTCCAGCTGCCGTTGCCGATGTTGGTAATGGTGGTGCCGGGTCTGGGTTCCATGTAGAGCGTCGGGCCGGCATTGCTGGAGCCGGTGGATAGGGAGTCGTAGGCGCGGTTAAACGAGGCGGTGGAAGGAGATCTGTAAGCGGGGCTGTTCAGCTCGGCCTTGGTTTTGTAGTAATACTTGTCTGCGGACTCGCTGGATTCAGCCACCATCACGTCGGGGCGGCACCATTCCGGGTCGGCCTTGTGCTCGGCGAGGCATTTGTCCGCGGCAAGACGGGCCAGCTGGGTGGACTGCCGATACTTGAACGGGGGCAGGCTCTTGAGGTATTCCACCAACGGGTCTGGGGGTGGTGGTGCTGGCGGTCGAGTGGCGCAGCCGGTGAGGAGGGCGAGGGCGATGAGGGTGAGGGGGGTTCTCATTGTATTTTCTCCTTGTGGTGCAGGGTGATGAGGGCCAGGATGTTCCATGCGGCATGAGCGAGGTGGTCCAGGCCAGACTCGGGGTCCTTGCCATGTTGGAGCAGGTGGCGCCAAAGGGCATCTTCATATCTTTCTATACCATGTTCGACCTTTAGCCAATTCCCTCGGGCATATTTTCTGGCGCCGAAGGTGCCGACCTCGGCCACATCCAGCAGGGCGGGGGCGAAGTCCTTGAGCAGACCGGCCAGGGTTTTGCTTGCGTCGTCCTTCCTGCCGGGGGCCAGCTCGGGGTAGGTCATGGTGTCTTCTGGGGTAAAGGTGTCAGTCATGGAGGTCACTTCACGTAGGTGTTGTGGAAGCCGGTGGTGGGTTCGCTGTGTTGGCGGAACGGGTCGGGCATGTCCTCGCGGGCCATTGCTTCGGCGGCCCAGTCCAGCCACTCCTGCATCAGCCAGCGTTCCCGCTCCGCCCACCACTCGTCGTCGTTGTCCAGGTTTTTGATGACCTGGAGGGCCATGAGTCCAGCCGTTTTCTTGTTGTGGATTTTCATCGCGGCCCAGACCAGTTCGGTCAGTATGGTTTGTCGTGCCACTCGCGCCTCGTAACGTCGGTTGAGCTCGATGGGGAGGGTGCCTGTCGAGCGGTTATGTTTGGGCCCACTGGGTCGGGTCATGCGGTGTTCTCCCGTGTCGGGTGTGTAATGTGCTAACATGATGACAGATTGATAACTAACAGGTCAACACTTATGGCTAACACCTCACCCCGAGTCAAAACTGCGTTTCTCCACTGTCGTTTCAATCCGAAGATCAAAGACCTGGCACAACGGGCAGCAGACCGGGAGGGTGTTAGCGTGGCGGCCATCGTCGAGAAGTCCCTGTTGTTTTACCTGCGGACCAAGTACAGCAAGGCTACTGAGACAACCACTTAGTGCCGGGGCCGTGTCCTTTAGTGTCGATAGCCAGGCGCCTGACTTCCCCCACTATATCTAGGCGGTTTTTGTTTTTGCGGCGGTTATAAATATCGTCCAACATTTCAACGTACCCCATACGAGTGGACTGTTTGTGTATGCGGTCGTAGTTTTCTAGTATGGCCGAGCAGAGCCGAGCAATATCAATTTCTTTAGACGTAACGAGTAGTCCAAGAAGCGTGATAACTCTGGTTTCAAACATGTAGGGGAACCGATCCTTTCCACCCACCCGGCCCAGTGCGGCCAAAACATCAAGCACTTTCAGAAGATTGGCCTTTCCTTCGGGGACTACTGTAAACGTGCCATCCTGGACGCTTCTGGCTGTATTTTTAGTGGCGTCCCCGGCAAGGATAGCCGCGATGCCTGTGCGGGCAGAGATTCCACCTAACACTTTTGTTGCTTGCGCGAGCGTCAGATAATTTTCGTTTCCTCGTTTGACCTCTGCGCTAATGGTGTCCGTTACTTGCCATGGGCGTGGCTGATCTTTTCTCGGGTCTATCGGACCTGACGCTTCGACATAAAACATCGGAATGGACAGGTATTTAGCGACGGAATAGCGGTTGTGGCCAAAAGCAATAGTCAGCTTTTGGTTTCCTGGTTTGCGGTACACCACGATTGGGTTGTGCGGCCAGAAGCCGTCTGCTTTCATGCTGGCCAACAGCTTCCTGTCCTTGGGCCTACCGTTGAGCATGGTGTCCCGATTTAACTCACTAGGTTCGAGCATGTTATAGTTGGTCGTGCTTTTGATTTCGGTTTTCATTTAGTCCTCCAGGATTGGATGTCATCAATTAGTCGATTGCACTCATCGCCGATCATGCGAAGTTTTTCCACTGCAACGGGGTCGCTTCGCATGGTCTGCTCCATTCTCATTAACAGGCCCATGACCTTGGTCGAGAGCACTGTGATTGACCCTTCATATTCCGGGTCGTTGAATACGTTTGGGTCTCCGCGCCGCTTAGGTTTTGCTTGCTCCTTCGTGTCGGCGTCAACGTTGTCTTTCCTCCTGGGGTTACGTGGGACTACTTCCGAGAACTCCTTGTCTAGCGTTTTCTTGAGTTCGTGGGGCTGATTTTCTTTGGGCATCATGGCAATAATCGAAGCGCGGTAAGGTGTCACTTCTTCCTTGTCCATAGCTTCCACTAGCTCGGGGATGCCGTGCGTAATGGTGGTCTTTGCGCGTCGATGGGTAGCTTCTGAACTAAGTCCCGCTCGTCTGGCGGCAAAGTCGCGGGCTTCGCCTTTTTTAGACATTCCGGTCAATTGACCGGAATGTTCCAGGTCAGCTCTTGTTCCTTGCCGTTCCTTCGCCGCGACTTTCTCTTCTTCCAACAGAGCATCTGCCAGGGCAGCACGTTCTGATACCGTGAACTGCTTGCGGATCTCGTTCTCGTCGAACTCGGCTTGCAGGATGTGTGTCAGGTTTAGTTCCCATACGGGTATCTCTGTCCATCCGAGGTGCTGACATGCTCTGAGTCGGCGCTCTCCAAATACCAGAACGTTTGCTTGGTTAACTCCTATGGGCTGAAGCAGCCCTATTGCTTTGATGCTATCCGCCAGAGCCTGGATGTTTCCCATGTCTCTCCGGGCTCGGCTGCCAATTTCTATATCAGCGATCTTCATTGTCGTGTGCATCATGGCTGCCCAGTTTCCGGTTTTTGTAAAGCCTTGTCTAAGTCACTGACTGAATTTGACACAACGGTATTTATGATCCAGCTCACGGTTCTGTCGTGAGAGTTTGCGTATGCGGCCATTGCGTCATACACCTCGACCGGGACCCTTACGCTGACTGTTCTGGTTAGTCCTGCGAGTGGTCGTTTCATTGGTGGTTTCCTCCTTACTGGTTAGTGCGCGGGCAAATTACATGTAAAGTAAAGTCATGTCAACACTTTATTACCGATGTCCCCACGGTTTGAACCGCGTAACCAGGTAGACGCCGGGCAGTATGCGGCGAACGACGCGGTGGTAGTGGTTGCCCGTTCTGAATATCTGGCCTTCGGCCAGGGTTTTTATTGAGAAGTACACCCGCTCGTCGGTGGGTCGGGCATGGGCCAGCCTGATGCCGTAGAGGTCCAGGGTTTCGCCGTTGCGGGGTAGTGCGTTCGTTGACATGTCAATAGTTCTCCTGGTTATGAATGAGTGTGGTCAGTCCGTCCGCTCGTTGTCGGGTCACTTTGTCCCGACGGGTTCTTGCCGGGGTAAGGTGGGCTTTGTTCCAGGCGGAGCAGGTGGCTTGCTGTTTGGGAGTGTGGGCGGATCGTCGTTTCCCACAACACGGACACACCCCGTTGGCGTTTTTGAATATCATCAATACTCTCCGGGCACCATCAGGACGCTGTGCTCGCCGTCATCCACCAGGTAGAACTTCCACAGTCCGTCCGGTGCGTCGGTGAACTCGATGGGGGTTTCCCACAACACGTCGCCGCAAGTATCGTCGTTCTCGTCGTAGTCGGATCGGACCTGGATGGTGGCCTTGCGGTCCTTCACGTCAAGCAACACGACTCCGAAACGACCTTGGTCGGGTATCGCTGCCGGTATGGGTCCAGGGTTTCCATAGACTCCGAGGGCTATCGCGTCGATGAACCAGTAGGCTCCGGCTTGCTCGGCAAAGTATTCCACTCCATCCGTGTGCAGTAGCTTTTTGTTAAGTGGGTGGCGCCTCCAGGTCTCGGTGCCGTGGAATTGGTCAAGTGCGTTTTGTAGGTCTTGGGTTTTCATTGTCTTAGTCCTCGATTACGGTTACGTGGCTGTCCCAGGCGTCCACTTCGGCGTCGAAGTGCCCCGACATTAGGCCCTCTGCGGCAAGGTGTCTGGCGCAGTCGTGTAGTCTGTCCATGAGTTGCTTCGGGTCGGTGCCGTTCAGGTCATACGTTATGGTGACTTCCAGATTTAGGGTTACTTGCGTGTTCAGGTCTTGGGTTTTCATTTCATATACTCCGGTTTGGTGGGGTTTGGGGCTCTGCCTTTCCAGTCGCAGAAGGCACATTCCCAGGTCTGACTGACGGCTTCCCAAATATTGGCGCGTTGCCCGCACTCCGGGCAGTAGCCCGGGGCGGTGTTGGGTGTGTCGAGGTCGTCCATTTTTATTAACTCTCTGGGTACAGGTCGTGCATGATTCGGTAAGCCTCCTGCATCCAGTCGGGCAGGGGGTGGCCTTCGGCGTACAGGTTGTCCTGGTCGTCCATAACGCGGCGGATCAGTGCTTCCATATCCTGGGCGGCGTTGATCTGCCTGACGCTGGGTAGCGTCTCCGGTGGTCTGTCGTAATGTGTCCTCATGGTCGGGTGGTACAGTAGGGCCAGGGGTATGTCTGCGGGTTGGTGGTTCATGCTGTCCTCGCTATTTGGTTAAAGGCTTTCCAGTAGTCCATTGCGCTCCGGTAGTCGTCCAGCCGGTGCTTGTCCTTCAGGTGGTCGCCCACATACAGACGGACGACGTACCATGCCCCGGCTTTTTCCATCGTGACGTGAGCATTTCGGTGGGTCTTTATTAAGGGTTGGGTGCTGGTGGTTTTCATGTTTATGGTGTGGGCTCCTGGTCTGGGTGGGTCATGTGCAGTTCATAGTCTGGGTGTCGTGCGGTTTTGCCGTTCTTGCCCCAGTAACAAAACTGGGGGGCTCTGCCGGGGGCGTGGACGTATCCGCGCAAGGGGTAATCGCCGGGGCCGTGTCGGTCAAATAGGGTGACGGGGTGGCCGTGTTTGGTTTTCATGCTGTTGGCTCCTGTGTGCTGGTGACTATCGCTGCGCTTCCGTGCTGGTGACTATCGCTGCGCTTCCGTGCTGGTGACTATCGCTGCGCTTCCGTGCTGTCGTGTTAGCTGTCTATGCTAGCGTTCCGTCCTCGGTAAACTCTCGCTCGTTTACTTCAATCTCGGCGTCTATGGCTTCGTCGCTTAGGGTGTACTCGTACTCGTCGCGCAGTCGGCGATATATCCATCGGGCGAAGTCGCGCATTTCGTCCAGTGTGTCGTCGGTGGTGCGGTCGTCTATGGCTCTGTCATCCAGCAAGCTGGTACAGTCGGCGCTCATGGTGTACTCGTGGCAATAGCGTCCGCTCGTGCTTATCCTGGCTCGTATGCTGTACAGGTGGCGGGCTTGTATGGCTTGCAGTCGGTCGGCTATGCCGTGTAACTCGCTGTCCTGGGGGGCGTATTCCCTGATGGCTTTCGCTGCGCCTTTTTTATACCGATAGGTTCCCTCGAAGCTGGCTCCATCGCCTTGACTGCTGAAGCCTGACCAGTGGATGAGGGGGTCGTGTCGGTAGGTGCCGTTCATGAGTTTAACGGATCGAGTGTCCAGGTCGATGCCCAAAATATCGGCAATCCTGGTTGCGTCCTCGATGACGAACTCCCCATCGAAGTCCTGGGATACCCATTCGCGCCAGCGGTCGCGGGCTTTTTCTTTGGCGTCCTCTCTGAGTTCGTCGAATGTGTACAGGGTGCGGGTTGTGGTTTCGGTTCTCATGGTTTTGGCTCCTGTGTGTTAGCTGGTGGGGTCGTCATAGGAGTTCATCGGGCACCTCGATCTCGTCGCCCATTTTGCTGGCCACATAGCAGCGCATGGCTGCGATGAGGGGGGTTGGTCCGTGCTTGTTCGTCCAGCCTGCTAGCACTGGCTTATCTACAAGTGGGTGAGTCGTCTCGTGTCGAATCTGGCCCAGCCAAGTGCCGCCGAGATTAGGGGCCACCTTGATCCGCTCCCGCTCAATGATCGGCCCGCCTTGCCTCCAGTCTGTAGAGGGCCGGAAGACGGCACGGGTGCCATCCATATAAATCCACCCTTCAGTTTCGAACAAGTCGATTCCTTCGCACTTAGCTGCCGCCCAATCAAGGGCGGCTCCGGTCAGTTCTTGGGTCTGTGCGTTCATGGTGTTGTCTCCTGTGTGTTGGGTTCTTATAGTGTTGACGCGTCAGCAAGTCCCGAAAGTATCAGGATCAGGGCAAGGGTCGCCCATGCTTTGAGCTCTTCGCGTGTGGTGGTGGTCATTGTTGTGTTTCTCCGTTCAGTTGTGTGAGTGCTTGGGTTACGCGGGCACGTTGCCGCTGTAGGCGCCTGATTTTCTGGTCGATATCGTCCCGCCATTCTGTTAGGCAGTCGGTTTCGGTCTGGCCTGGGCCCATCGGGGCAAACTGGTAGAATTCGGGGGCCTCTAGTATTAGGCTTCGGTCGCCGTTGGCGTTTAGGGTTCTGATGTTCATGCCTGAGCGCGTAGCGATTAGGGTTATCATGCTGCTAGGTCCTCGCTGTAGGCGCTTGGGATCGGTTCGCCTGTGTGGTCGCATATCAGGTGCGGTTCTTCCCAGTTGATCGCATGGGCGGCGATTCCCCAGCCGGGGCAGGTGCCTGGGTGCCGCATTTCAGATAAAACCAGGCGGAAGTTATCCATCACTGCGCGATGGCTTAGGGCTGCTCCGTCGTCGGTGATGAAGAATGTGGGGTATCCACCGGGCCACATATACGGGCCGTCTCTTAGTGCTCGCTTAAGGTCTTGGGTGTTCATGCTGTCCTCACTTGGTAGGTTGCCGTGATGCAGTCGGCCATGAGGCCGGTTATCTCGTCCCGGGCGAACTCGGGGGAGTCGGTGTAATCCCAATGGCCTGGGCCTAAGTCGGCCTGCACGTTGGCAAGGAAAAACTCGAGCTCTTGGGCTTCGTCGTCTGATAAGTCGGTTTCGCCGGGGCCGTACTCGATAGCGGGGACCCAGTGTTGTGCAATGGTGAACTCGTAAGGGGTAAACATGGTCGTGTCTCCTGTGTGGTGGGCCGTCCTTGGCCATGTGGTAACGTGTTAGCGGTTAAAATGCAGAACAATAAACAATAGTCCCGGCGTCAGTCTGTCCACACACTGAGGTGTTGTCGTCGAGATATTCCATCACCATCTTTTCGAGTGTTTCGGCTTTCTCGTCGTCGTCCATCTCGTTGAGCTCGTCTTCGTCCAGGTCGTCGGCTAGGCTGATGCGGTAGTAGCTGGCAATCTCTTCGGGGGTCGCTTCGCTGTAGTCGCAGCAAAGTGCTATCACGTCCAGCTCAATTTCCTGGTCTGCGTCTTCTTCGATCTCTTCCAGGTAGTCAAACAGGATGCGGGCGCCGTCATAGCTGAAATTGTCCAGACGGTCCATTGTGCGGAAAGCGTCGCGGAAGTCGGTAAAGCTGATGGTCTGTTTCATGGTCGTTGTCTCCTGGTGTGGGTGTGTTAGCTGTTAGGGTGGCCGTCCGTGGCCTAGTGTTGCCGTGTTAGTGGATAGCGTAAAGGGGGCGAAATTGGTCCTCTATGATCTTGTTCTGAGCCTCTATGATCCGATAGAAAGACAAGCAATCGCCGTCATCGTGTGCCCGATCTAGTAAAGCGTTCAGGGCTTCGATATATCCACGAATGGGCGCGGGGCAGGTGCTTAGGTCGCCGGTCGCTACGTCATAGCAAATTTCATCAATCTGGGCTTCGATGTTCAGGCTCATGGTCTTGTCTCCTGGTGTTATGTGTCAGTGGTCAGGCTGATATAAAGGCTTCGATGGTGCGGCCTTGTAGGGCCTTCTGAATAGCTAGGCGGCGAAGTACTAAGCGGGATATTTCCACCTCGGTTTGTGTCTCAGCGGCTTGTAGCGCGTCCCGTAGGCTCATGTTTGGATCAACAGATAACGTGATCTTGGCTTTGCTTCCTGGTTTGTCGTTGAGGTTGAGTGTGACTCTCATGGTGTTGTCTCCGGGTTAGTGGTCTGGATCAATTCCCGACCTTGGGACGTAGTATATATACATTAGATATAGATACAAGAGGTATAGGCGTGTTTATTCATCAGCATTTCTGATGCTGGCGGGCCGGTGGCGTGTGCCATCCTTATGATGTTGCATCTATACACTATATATAGTAGCCTCCGACCATCTACCCACTATCCATAGATGCCGCCATGCTTGCCCCAGTGAAGAAAAAAACACCAATGCGTAAGTTCATGATGTATCTGTCTGAGCCAACTATCGAAAAAATCAAAGCCATCGCTAACGGTCGCTCGGTGGCTGAGGTAATCCGCATGGCTGTTGATGAGTTCCTGACTAAGTACGACAAGGACGAGCCGCGATAAGCGGTTACAAGTCAAACTCGAACTCGTCGGGGTCGTTGTCCTGGTCGGTGGCGCGGTCTGCTGGCGTCTCGCTGTGTGCGGCGGTCGGGTGCGTGGTGGGTGTTGTGGCGGTTGGGGGTGTTGTTAAGCCTAGCCGCTTCGCGTCCAGGCATGTTCCAGGCATAAACCAGAATGTTCGCCTGACTTGCGGGGTTGCCATCAGTAGAAGATTGTCGGGGTGTGTGTTGTCCACGTTGCCATCCTT
>QXGG01310072.1_pt1 | contig 20731 bp, 15 predicted proteins | sample 1982491 | NCBI WGS metagenome assembly QXGG01 (sample SAMN09924614, study PRJNA488089) | Wastewater metagenome, whole genome shotgun sequencing project. | isolation source: South African research farm wastewater | place: South Africa: Irene, Agricultural Research Council, Animal Production... | reverse complement strand
TTTAATGAGCAAAATGATAGGTAAACCACATTAAAGAATTCTTTCTTTATTCGCTTTGTATACTCAATGTTTTCAGCTATTTTTGCAAGTATATAAATCTAGTTTCAACAGACATCTATAACTCAAACAATTAAATAATTTTAAAATCAATCATTTATGTGGTTAACGAATTCATCAATAGGAAGAAAAGTGGTGATGAGTGTTACGGGTATCGCCCTAATTCTCTTCCTGACCTTTCACTTGGTAATGAACCTTGTTGCAATTTTTTCTACTGAAGCTTACAACCTTATTTGTGAGTTTTTGGGAGCAAACTGGTATGCACTAGTAGCAACAATGGGTCTAGCTGCACTGTTTATCACTCACATAGTTTATGCTTTTTGGCTAACAGCTCAAAACAGAAAAGCTCGTGGTAATGAGAGATATGCTGTAGTTGAACGCAGAGAAACAGTGAAATGGACCTCTCAAAACATGTTAGTATTAGGTATCATAGTACTACTTGGTTTAGGTCTTCACTTATTTAACTTTTGGTATAATATGCAATTCCAAGAAATTGTGGGTAACCATGAAGTTCTTCTTGGTGGACAAAATTATGCTGTTCATGATGGAGCTGGATTTATAGCTTATACTTTTTCAAATCCAATTTATACCATCCTTTACATCGTATGGTTAATTGCTTTATGGTTCCACTTAACTCATGGATTCTGGAGCGCTATCCAATCAATTGGATGGAGCAACGATTTATGGATTAATCGCTGGAAAGTTATCTCAAACATCTTCTCTACAATTGTTGTAGCAGGATTTATCTTGGTAGTTGTTTGGTTCTACATCGCTAGCTTATAACCTAGGCTACGGAGATTAATAAAGTATTTAAACAAGTATTAAAATTCAAATTGCATTATGACTAAGTTAGATTCTAAAATACCTGCAGGACCATTAGCTGAGAAATGGAATAACTATAAAAATCACCAGAAATTGGTGAACCCTGCAAACAAGCGTCGTCTTGATGTTATCATTGTTGGAACAGGTTTAGCTGGAGCTTCTGCTGCTGCATCTCTTGGTGAAATGGGTTTCCGTGTTAAAAACTTCTGCATTCAAGACTCACCTCGTCGTGCTCACTCTATTGCTGCACAAGGTGGTATTAACGCTGCAAAAAACTATACTAATGATGGAGACTCTGTTTTCCGTCTTTTCTATGATACTATTAAAGGTGGTGACTACCGTGCTAGAGAGTCGAACGTGTACCGACTAGCTGAAGTGTCTAACGCTATTATAGACCAATGTGTTGCTCAAGGTATTCCTTTTGCTCGCGATTATGGTGGTACACTTGCTAACCGTTCTTTCGGTGGTGCTCAAGTATCACGTACGTTTTATGCACGTGGTCAAACTGGTCAACAGCTTCTTCTTGGTGCTTACTCAGCGCTAATGAGACAAGTAAACCTAGGTACAGTTGAGCTTTATACTCGTCACGACATGATGGATTTAATCCTAATTGATGGCCGTGCACGTGGTATTCTTTCAAGAAATCTTGTTACTGGTGAGATTGAACGTTTCTCTGCTCACGCAGTTGTTGTTGCAACAGGTGGATATGGTAATGCATTCTTCTTGTCAACTAACGCGATGACTTCGAACGGTTCTTCTGCTATCCAATGTTACAAGAGAGGTGCTCTATTTGCAAACCCATGTTTTGCTCAAATTCACCCAACTTGTATTCCTGTTAACGGTGACCACCAGTCTAAATTAACATTGATGTCTGAGTCACTTCGTAACGATGGTCGTATTTGGGTTCCTAAAAAACTAGAAGATGCAAAAGCACTTCAAGCTGGAACAAAACAACCAACCGATATTCCTGACGAAGATCGTGATTTCTACCTAGAGCGTAGATATCCTGCATTTGGTAACCTAGTACCTCGTGACGTTGCTTCACGTGCTGCTAAAGAGCGTTGCGATGCTGGTTTTGGTGTTAACAACACAGGTTTAGCTGTATTCCTTGATTTCAAATATGCTATCGACCGTCTTGGTAAAGATGTTGTTGCTGATAGATATGGTAACCTTTTCGATATGTACGAAGAGATCAAAAATACAGATCCTTACACATCTCCAATGATGATTTTCCCAGCTATTCACTATACAATGGGTGGACTATGGGTTGATTATGAATTGATGAGTAATGTACCAGGACTATTTGTTATTGGTGAGGCTAACTTCTCTGATCACGGTGCTAACCGTCTAGGAGCATCTGCCCTAATGCAAGGTCTTGCTGATGGTTACTTTGTACTTCCTTATACTATCCAAAACTACTTATCAGATCAAATTCAAGTTCCTAGATTCTCAACAGATCTTCCTGAGTTTGAGAAAGCTGAAAAAGAGTTGAAAGATAAAATCAACAAGCTTAAAGCTGTGAACGGTAAACGTTCGGTTGACTCTCTTCACAGAGAACTTGGTCTTGTTATGTGGGACTTCGTGGGTATGGGTAGAACAGCAAAATCTCTTACTACGGCTATTGGTAAACTTAAAGAGGTTAAAAAAGAATTCTGGTCTAACGTTCGTATTCCTGGAGATGTTAACGAGCTTAACGTTGAGCTTGAAAAAGCACTACGTGTGGCCGACTTTATTGAAATTGGTCTTCTAATGGCTCACGATGCATTGATGCGTGAAGAGTCTTGTGGTGGTCACTTTAGAGAAGAACATCAAACTGAAGAAGGCGAAGCTCTTCGTCACGATGATAAATTCTTCTTTGTGGGTTGCTGGAAATATACTGGTGAAGAATCTGATCCTGAACTAATCAAAGAAGATTTAGTTTATGAAGAAACTCCAGTACAAACACGTAACTACAAGTCATAAGTTTAACATTTTAAAGAAACTCAACAATGGATAAAAATATAAGTTTTACGCTAAAAGTTTGGCGTCAAAAAGGACCTAAAGCAAAAGGTTCTTTCGAAACATTCCAAATGAAAGATATTCACCAGTCAATCTCTCTTCTTGAGATGCTTGACATCCTTAACGAGCGCATTATCAACGAAGGTAAAGAGCCAATTGTGTTTGATCACGACTGTCGTGAAGGTATCTGTGGTATGTGTTCATTATATGTTAACGGACATCCACACGGACCTGGTGTAAGAGCAACAACTTGTCAAATCTACATGCGTCGTTTTAACGATGGTGAGACAATCACTATTGAGCCATGGCGTTCTGCAGGTTTCCCAGTAATTAGAGACCTTATGGTTGACCGTAGCTCATACGACAAAATCATCCAAGCTGGTGGTTATGTAAGTGTGAACACTGGTGCACCTCAAGATGCAAATGCTATCCTTATCCCTAAAGATATTGCTGAAAAGTCAATGGATGCTGCTTCTTGTATTGGTTGTGGTTCATGTGTAGCTGCATGTAAGAACGGTTCGGCTATGCTTTTCGTTTCTGCGAAAATCAGTCAACTAAATCTTTTACCTCAGGGTAAAGTTGAAGCTGCTCGTCGTGCTAAGGCTATGGTATCTAAAATGGATGAATTAGGCTTTGGTAACTGTACTAACACACGTGCTTGTGAAGCTGAGTGTCCTAAAGGCATTTCAATTAGCAATATTGCGCGTATGAATAGAGAGTTCATCAGTGCGAAATTAAAAGACTAATCTTGTATTAGGCTATTAAATATTAAAAATCCCCACTCATCTTCTGATGCAGTGGGGATTTTTTTATTGATTTAAATTAGTAAGAATTATCAGCCTAGGCTCTAAACAAAAAACGACTTACTCGTTTACTTCTTCCTAGTAACTCGTTATTAGATTGCCAGTAGCTCATTTCTATTTAGGTAAGCTGGTAGATTCCTCCAGCTTTGGCCTTGACTATTCCCCTCATCTCTAATCCAAAGAGTAGGGTTTGAAGTTTATTTATGGGTAATCCTGATGTTATTAGCAATTCATTAATCTGGGTTTCTCCTTTACTCTTTAATTCAGTATAGATTAGCTCTTCTTCCTTACTCAAATGGGGTAGCGGAGTAGTCTCGACCTCCAAATCTAATTCTTTTTGCTTGCTTACCTTCTGAGTTGCCAGAATCCAATCCAGTGCTTCAAGGATATCTTTTGCCGATTCTACAAGCTGTGCTTGATTGTTTTTTATGAGTTTATTGCAACCAGCAGAATAGGGATCCGATATTTTGCCTGGAACTGCAAAGCAATCTCGATTGTAGGTGTTTGCAAATTCTGCTGTTATCAGAGAACCTCCTTTACTAGCCGATTCGATAATCAGAGTTGCGTCACTCATACCTGCTATAATTCGGTTTCTACTTACAAAGTTAAAGCGGTCGGGCTCTGTTCCAATGGGAAATTCACTAACTAATCCGCCATGGTGCATCATCTCTTGAGCTATTTGTCGGTGTGCTGCAGGATAAACCCGATCAAGCCCGTGTGCCAGAACGCCGATTGTGTCTAAACCCTCGTTTAAGGCGCTTCTGTGAGCACAAATATCTACTCCATAGGCAAGGCCACTTAGGATGAGAATATCGGGGTTTGCGGCTTGTAAATCTCTTACAATCGCCTGGCAAACTTGCTGTCCGTAGGTTGTGATGTGTCGGGTGCCTACAATGCTTATGATATGCTTTCTGTTGAGGTTGATGTTCTCTCCTCTATAATAGAGCAATACTGGAGCATCGTCACACTCTTTCAGGCGGCTAGGATATCGGTCGCTAGAGTAGGGGATTAACTCAATGCCAAGTGCTCGGGTCTGCTCAATAAGTTTGGTCGCCTTTTCAATATAAGACTCTGCATGCATTATTTGATCGACTAGCCAAGGCTTAAGAGATTTTTGGCTTGCCAATTCACTGATATGCTCAAAAAGAAAAGTGGCGCTACCGGCCACATCTAAAAGACGTTTTGCACTAATAGCACCAACTCTTGGTATTTGGGTTAATGCAATGCTGTAGATTGCTTCATCCATATGTTTTACGCTTTAATATAGGGCGCAAAGGCCTGATCAAATAATTCGCTTCTCGAAAGTCGTCCATTAATAATGGTTACGGCTTCGATTTTAGCCTTGGCAACCACTCGGTTATCCGATTTGCGGAATAGGTCTTGATGAAAAGTATATTTGATACCCTCTTTGGTGAGGAATAGTTTAGAAACAAACTCATCTCCACTGGTCAAAGGTGTTTTGAGTGCCATATTCACACGTGCAATAACAGGGTCAATACCTTGGTTATGGAGTTCTAATACGTTGATATTCATATTGTCTAGAAACTCGTGACGAGTATGCTCAAAATAGTGGAGGTAGTTGGCATTATTGACAATGCCTTGGAGGTCACATTCGTAATCTCTCACCTTAAAATCTAATTCAAAAATATACTTTTCCATAATCTATTCCTTTATTTAGAATTCTTAGCGTTAGCTCTTTTTTTCTTTAACTCTTCGGCTTTTACAATCTTGTAAAGCTTATCGTTTGGTCGAACTTTATCTTCAATCTTAAAGGAGAAGTTCTCCCCTTTATTTACTGTTTTAACAGGTTGTAAATCTACTCGAGCATCCTCTAAATTAAGGAAGAGTGCACCAGTAGTGGGTCCTGTAATCAAAAGTTTATCGCCTTCGTTGAGTTCTGATGCTTCAAGTTTAAACTCAGCAACACCGATATTTCCAAAATATTTGATGGCTTTTCCTACATAAACCTTACGTTCAGTAGCTTCAGAACCGTAGTTCTTGCTCCATTCACCAATACGTTGACCTAGATAGTAACCGTCCCAGAAGCCTCTATTAAAGACTGTTTTTAGGCGGTCGTTCCAATGCTCAATTTTCTCATCGGTATAATCGCCGTCAATTACAGCTTTAATTGCTTGTTTGTAGCATTCTACAACAGTTCTTACGTATTCAGGCCCACGAGCACGACCTTCAATTTTGAGTACTCTTACACCCGAATCCATCAATTTATTGATAAAATGAATGGTTTTCAAGTCTTTGGGAGACATAATGTATTCGTTCTCAACATCGAGTTCGATACCTGTATCTTTATCGGTTACAGTGTAGGCTCTTCGGCAGATTTGCATGCAGGCTCCGCGGTTGGCCGAGTGACCCACTTCGTGAAGTGACAGATAACATTTACCCGATACTGCCATGCAAAGTGCTCCGTGACAGAACATCTCAATACGAATTAACTCACCACGAGGTCCACAGATGTTTTGTTCTATAATCTGTTCGTAGATCTCAGCAACCTGATCCATATTTAGCTCACGTGCCAATACTACTACATCGGCAAAGTTGGCATAAAACTTGAGTGCATCGATGTTGGTGATGTTTAGCTGAGTTGAGAGGTGGACTTCTTGACCAATCTCTTTGGCGTAGCTCATTACCGAAACATCACTTGCAATAACAGCCGATATATTTGCCTGTTTAGCAGCATCAATAATCTTATGCATCAGGGTGATGTCGTTGTCATAAATGATGGTGTTTACCGTTAAATAGCTTTGCATATTGTGCTCGGCACAGGTTTTTGCTATTTCGTGTAGGTCATCAATAGTAAACGTGTTGGCAGAACGCGCACGCATATTCAGGTTTTCAATTCCAAAATAGATAGAATTGGCTCCTGCTTGAATGGCAGCTGCTAAAGACTCTCTTGAGCCAACGGGTGCCATTATTTCAAAATCTTCTAACTTATAATTCATAACGTGGAAATTATTAGAGTAAAACAGTTTTTAGATGTCTTACAGAATCTGCGCCTTAGTCTCAATAAATACATAATCACTTCTATTAAGTATAAATTATGAAGGTATAGGACTTTAGACTGCACAAAGGTAGACTTTTTTCTGTATTTTTGCTCCAAAATTAGAATTAGTATAAATAATATAGTTGTTCATTAAAGATGAAAATAAGAGATATAGATTTAGGACTTAACCCCATTTTTTTGGCTCCCATGGAGGATGTAACCGACCCTGCTTTCCGCCTGATGTGCAAGCGGTTTGGAGCCGATATGGTCTATACAGAATTTGTGTCGAGTGATGCGTTGATTCGCTTGGTAAATCGTACGACTGAAAAGCTTAATATCTATGAGGAAGAGCGCCCTGTAGCGATTCAAATTTATGGTAAGGAGACCGATGCGATGGTCGAAGCTGCTAAAATTGTTGAAGCTGCTAAACCTGACATTTTGGACATTAACTTTGGTTGTCCTGTTCGCAAGGTTGCTGGCAAAGGTGCTGGTTCGGGAATGATGAAAACACCCGAAAAGATGATTGAAATCACAAAGGCTGTTGTAGAGGCTGTTAATATCCCTGTAACGGTTAAAACACGTTTAGGCTGGGATGACGAGAGCAAAATCATAGTCGATTTGGCCGAAAAGCTTCAAGATTGTGGTATCGAAGCGCTCACGGTTCACGGTCGAACTAGAGCTCAGATGTACAAGGGAGAAGCTGATTGGAGCCTAATAGGAGATATTAAGAATAATCCTCGCATGCATATACCTATAATAGGTAATGGTGATATTACTTCTGCCCAGCAGGCTAAAGAGCATTTTGATCGCTATGGAGTAGATGCCATTATGGTGGGGAGAGCTGCAATTGGTCGTCCCTGGATTTTTGAACAGATGAAGCATTATATGCAAACTGGGCAAGAGCTTGAAACGAAACCTTTTGAATGGTATCTTTCAATTCTTAAAGAGCAAGTTCAAAGTAGCATTGATCGTTTTGACGAAAGACGTGGGATTATTCATACCCGAAGACATCTGGCTGCTACAAACCTTTTTAAAGGAATTGCCAACTTTAGAGATACGCGTATAGCCATGCTCAGAGCAGAGTCAGTTGAAGAGTTATTCGAAATACTCGATAGTATTCCTCAGAAATACGATGTTACTACTTCGTTGGTTTAATCAAAAAATCACGCTAAACTTTAGCGTGATTTTTTTGATTAATATCTTTTATGGTTTACAATTTGGGCCCTGCGTCCACTAATGCTCTTCCTGCGCTGTTGTATTCAAACTTTCTAAAGTTCTCAATAAACATTTGAGCTAGATTTCGTGCCTTGACATCCCATTCTTCAGGATTCTTATAGGTATCTCTAGGGTCTAGAATAGATGTTTGTACACCTGGAAGATTTGTGGGTACCTCAAAATTGAAGTAAGGAATAAACTTCGTGGGAGCTGTATCAATACTTCTGTTCAAAATGTCGTCAATGATGGCTCTTGTATCTTTGAGTGCAATTCGCTTGCCTGACCCATTCCAACCCGTGTTTACAAGGTAAACCCGGGCTTGAGATGACTCTATCTGACGAACGAGCTCTTCGGCATATTTTGTGGGATGAAGTGATAAAAATGCTGAACCAAAACAAGCTGAGAAGGTAGGTGTTGGCTCCGTTATCCCACGTTCTGTCCCTGCTAATTTTGCTGTGAATCCAGATAAAAAATAATATTTTGTCTGTTCAGCCGTTAAGATAGATACAGGTGGAAGTACTCCAAAGGCATCTGCCGATAAGAATATTACTTGTTTGGCAGGAGTACCTTTAGAAATAGGTTTAACACAGTTTTCAATGTGATAAATGGGGTAAGAAACGCGTGTGTTTTCTGTCAATGACTTGTCTTTGAAGTCGATATTACCATCTTTATCAACAGTAACATTTTCTAAAAGGGCGTCTCTTGTGATGGCATTATAAATATCTGGTTCTTTTTCTTTCGAAATATCAAAAACCTTTGCATAACAACCTCCTTCAAAATTGAATACTCCTTCATCATCCCATCCGTGTTCATCATCTCCAATCAAGAGTCGTTTGGGGTCGGTAGATAGGGTGGTTTTACCCGTACCCGAAAGTCCAAAGAATATGGCTGTATTATCGTTGTTTAGGTCGGTATTGGCAGAGCAGTGCATAGAGGCTATTCCTTTTAGCGGCAGGATGTAGTTCATATATGAGAACATTCCTTTTTTCATTTCACCACCATACCAAGTGTTTAAAATGACTTGAATACGTTCTGTAAAGTTAAAAACCACTGCTGTTTCCGAATTCAGTCCAAGTTCTTTGTAGTTTTTAACCTTAGCTTTAGACGCATTTAGAACCACAAAATCAGGCTCACCGTAATTCTTTAACTCATCCTCCGTGGGTCTAATAAACATATTTTTTACAAAGTGAGCTTGCCAAGCTACTTCGGTAATGAAACGAATTTTGAGTCGGGTGTGCTCATTTGCACCACAAAATGCATCAACTACAAAGAGTCGCTTCTCTGAGAGTTGTTCTTGTGCTAGAGTTTTTACAGCTTTCCAGCACTCCTGGGTTGTAGGTTTATTGTCATTTTTATATTCTGGAGAATTCCACCAAACTGTATCTGCCGTAATAGCATCTTTGACAATAAACTTGTCTTTAGGAGAGCGACCGGTATATACTCCAGTCATGACATTTACAGCTCCAAGCTCAGTTACCTGACCTTTTTCATAGCCCGTTAAGCCTGGTTTAGTTTCTTCAGCAAATAAAGTATCGTAGGACGGGTTGTGTAAGATTTGTGTTACATTTATAATACCGTATTTGCTTAAATCTAGTTCATTCATAGTTTTAAATTTTAGGTGGTATAGTAGGTTTTAGGGTTGGTAAAGACCAGAATATACTGTATTCCCGATGAGTGCTATATGTGTTAGTAATGAAATTAGTATAATTAAATAATAAAACCTATTTAATGTTTAAATATTTGACTATAGCTCCCTCTTTAACATTTTAAAAGTCAAAATCTAGTTTCTGTGTATTGTCAATTGGAATAATATCTGTTACTTTGCATTCAAAATATCCAAAAACTTCCCAAAAGTTTTAAAACCATCTATTAATAATGAAGATAATTAATCTGAACGACAACAACACCGTACTGAATCAGTATGTCTCTGAGTTACGAAATGTGGAAATCCAAAATGATAGATTAAGATTCAGACGTAATTTGGAGAGAATTGGAGAGATTATGGCTTACGAAATAAGCAAGACTTTCGACTATTCTACCAAAGATGTCACCACTCCTCTAGGGACCGCTAAGGTTAGTACACCCGATTCTGAAGTTGTTATAAGCACTATTCTAAGGGCAGGACTTCCTTTTCATCAAGGCTTTTTAAGCTATTTAGATTATGCTGAAAATGCTTTTGTTTCTGCTTACAGAAAGTACAAAGATATTTTGAAGTTTGATATTCACATCGAATACTTAGCTTCTCCTCGTATTGACGACAAAATTCTTATTATCACTGACCCGATGCTTGCTACAGGTGGAAGTATGGAGCTTAGTTATCAAGCAATGCTAACTAAAGGGAAACCAAAACATATTCATGTTGCAGCTATTATTGCAAGTCAAGCTTCGGTTGATCATATTGCGAGCATCTTCCCTGAAGATCGTACCACCATTTGGTGTGCAGCTATCGATCCAGAAATTGATGGACACTCTTATATTGTTCCTGGTCTTGGCGATGCTGGTGACTTGGCTTATGGTGAAAAAGAGTAAAAACAATTAGCTAAATTGTATCTTATGATCGAAGGTATTAATTACCTTTTTCGTAAGAGTCAAAATATAAAAACATAAAGCCTCGAAGTATTATACTTCGAGGCTTTATGTTTTTATTACCTGATGTAGTTAAATGTTATTTAGCTGTTTTAGTAGACGGCTTTTTGGCTGTTGAAGCTTTCTTAGTTGCAGCTGTCTTTTTCTTAGTTGCTGCACTCTTGGCAGTTGTTGTTTTGGCTGCAGTAGTACCTGTTGCTTTTTTTGCTTTGGCCTTACGAGGTTTACTTGCCTTATCGGCTTGTAACTTCACAATATCAAGACTTGCTTCTAAGCTTAAATCTTCAGGAACGATATCTTTTGGTATCTTGTAGTTCTTGCCCTTGTAAGCAATGTACGGGCCATATCTACCGTTTTTAATCTCTAATTCTGGCTCTTCAGTAAACGACTTTATATGTCTTTTAGCTTCTTCCTCTCTTTTGAGACGAATAAGTTCTAATGCCTCGTCGTATGTGATTTCGAGTGGATCAACACCCTTAGGTATAGATACATATTTGCCGTTATGTCGTACGTAGGGGCCAAATCTTCCCGCACCAATAGTTACCTCAACTTCTTCGAATTCACCTAGATCTCTAGGTAGTTTGAATAAATCGAGTGCTTCTTCAAGACTGATAGTCTCTATCGATTGGCCTTTTCGGAGTTGAGAGAAGCGTGGTTTTTCCTCGTCTTCGGCTGTGCCAATTTGGGCTACAGGTCCGTATCTACCAATCTTAACTGATACAGGTTTTCCTGATTTAGGATCGTCTCCCAAGAGTCTTTCACCTACTTTACGTTCCATTTTGATGTTGAGTGTCTCTTCAACAGCAGGATGGAAACCTGTATAAAAAGTTTTCATGATCTCAGTCCACTCTTTATGTCCTGTTGCAATCTCATCAAACTCTTTTTCTATATTGGCAGTAAAGTTGTAGTCAAGAATATCTGGGAAATATTCTGTTAAGAAGTCGTTTACTACTGTACCGACGTCGGTAGGGAATAGTTTTGATTTCTCGCGGCCCACAACCTCTGTCTCAACACTGTCTTTGATTTGACCATCACGTAGAACAAGTAGGTTGTAGTTACGGTCTTCACCTTCTTTGTCCCCCTTCTCAACATATTGTCTATTTTGGATAGTCGAAATAGTCGGAGCATAAGTTGATGGACGGCCAATGCCTAATTCTTCCATCTTGCGAACAAGACTAGCCTCAGTATATCTTGGTGGACGTTGCGTAAAGCGTTCTGTTGCCATGATACCCTGGAAAGGTAAGGTTTGCCCAAGAGTAAGTGGTGGTAAGATTGCTGCCTCGTCTTTTTGTTCTAAGTCTTCGTCGTCGTACGACTCTCTGTATACGTGTAAGAAACCATCAAACTTGATAACCTCTCCAGTTGCTGTGAAGTTGCCTTCAACATCTTTTGCACCAATAGTAGCAGTTGTCTTTTCGAGTTCTGCAGCTGCCATTTGAGAGGCGATTGTGCGCTTCCAAATTAGTTCGTACAGTCTTTTCTCTTGTGCAGTACCATCGATATCTGCATTTTCCATGTAGGTAGGGCGGATGGCCTCGTGGGCCTCTTGAGCACCTTTACTTTTGGTTGCAAAAGTACGAGGGAATGAGTAATGTTCTCCCCACATGTTTGTTATTGCTTGCTTGCTGGTGTTGATTGCAAGCTGCGATAGGTTTACAGAGTCCGTACGCATATATGTAATGAGCCCTGACTCGTAGAGTCGTTGAGCTACCATCATGGTCTGAGCAACCGTAAAGCTAAGTTTACGAGCCGCCTCTTGTTGAAGAGTTGATGTCGTAAATGGAGGAGCAGGGTTTTTCTTTACTGGACGAGTTGTAATATCGTCAATTGTAAAATCAGCACTCTTACAGCTTTGAAGGAATGCTTCTGCCTCCTCTTTGGTCTTAAGTCTTTTTGATAATTCAGCTTTGAGCTCTACAAAAGTGTCGTCTTCATCGTTAGGAATTAGGAAAACGGCTGTAACACGGTATGCGGGTGTGGTCTCAAAGTTTTGAATTTCTCGTTCGCGCTCGACAATTAAACGAACAGCAACAGACTGCACACGACCCGCCGAAAGAGAAGGTTTAACTTTTCTCCAAAGTACGGGTGAGAGTTCAAACCCTACTATTCTGTCTAGAATCCTTCGAGCTTGTTGTGCATTCACAAGGTTGTGGTCAATCTCACGAGGCTGTTCGATGGCATGTAGTATAGCCGATTTTGTGATCTCATGGAAAACAATTCGCTTAGTTTTCTCAGGAGTCAACCCCAATACCTCGTATAGATGCCAAGATATAGCTTCTCCTTCACGGTCTTCATCCGAAGCTAGCCAAACCATATCAGCTTTTTTTGCTGCAGACTTCAACTCAGAAACCAAAGCCTTTTTATCGGCAGGGATTTCGTAAGAGGGTTCGAAGTTATTCTCAATATCAATACTAAAATCTTTCTTCTTTAGATCCCGGATGTGGCCGTAGCTCGACATGACTTTAAAGTCATTGCCCAAGAATTTCTCGATCGTCTTTGCTTTGGCTGGGGACTCAACTATTACTAGGTTTTTTTGCATATCTATAGTTAAACAAATAATTGTTTAATGTCTAATCATTCAACATAATTAATATAGGACTCTAATGAAACTAGCCTCAAAAGGTTTGTGAAAACCACTTTTAGGCTAGTTCAAACTTCTGAAATTAAAATTTAAAGCTAAATCCTGCCATAAAATTAATCCCCTGCACTGGATAACCATAATAATACTGATATTTTTTATTCAGTAGGTTATCTACCATTGCATAAACGGATAGGTTTTTTATTACGGAGTAGCTTGCTTTTATCGATAAATTGCTAATATCGCTAACAGGTTGCTTTTCTATCCACACTTTTGGCTCTTGGCGCGAAACAAATCTATAATTCACCGCTAAGCTAAGTGCTTGGATGGGTTTAACCTCAATATTAGCTTCAAGCTCTGTTTTGGGTTTGTATAAGAGGGCGTTATTATTATAACCGTCGGTTTTCCACTTTCTATTTACTGCAGAAAGCCCTAATTCGACAATGTTTTTATAATTATAGCTCGCTTGAGCTGCAATATAAACATTTTTAGTGTCTTCGTTGGCAAAATAAGATATAGGAGAGTTAACCTGTGGAATGTCTTGATACAAGTCATCCTTTAGTTTTTGGAATCCTCCATAAATATTAAACCAAAGGCCTGGTATTGGGCTAGCCTTAAATCCTAATGAGGCATTTAGCTGCTCATAAGTATCTCTATTCTTTTGGCCAGTGAATGTGTATGGTGATAAGGCTTCAAAGCGTCGGAAGTCGGTATTTATTCGACCACCACCTGCCTTAGCATATAGCACATAGCTATCGGAAAACACATATTGGATATCGACATCAGGAGATACTAAGAAGCTTTCGCCGTAGCCAAAACCTAAATCGATATTGGCACCAAGTCTCATCTTAAGGTTATCCAACTCTAAACCATAATATGGGTTAATATCTAGTGTTGTGTAATTCTTGATTAATTCCGAATTAAGAATTCGGTTGTGCATGTTTAGGTCAAGACCGATTCTATTGCTACCCAAAAGCGTCCAGAGTTTGGCCTGGGTATTCATTAGATACTCTTTTAGTTCAGAATCCAAAATATCATCTTTACGATTGTAGAGCATAAATTGCGCTGTAACGTCGTATAATATTCTAGCAGTTTCATCGGTCGACTTTAGGGCAAGGCCAAAGTTTGCTTTGGTAAATCGCTGTCTAGGTCTGTAGAAATTAAAGTCGTCGTCACCTAATTTGCCTTGGTTCTTGGTGTTGTTCACATCAATATAGTTGAAGTTATGCACACCCATACCCATAAATAGACGTAAATCTAAACGCTCGAATTGGTGTTTATAGTCTAATACACCACCAGCTTTGTAGTATCTTGATTTCCATTTATCATTGCTAAAAGGGTTGTCTAGTTTGCCATTCATGCCTAAAGCACTAAAGTCAATTCCCAACAAGTCTTTGCTTGAAAGCTTGAAAGTATAATGTGCTCTAGCATCTAAGTTGCCATAGTTACCATAGCCTAGGCGTAGGTATCCCGGTAGAGAGTTTGCTTCAAACTCTTTGGCAAGTAGTGGCTTCACTAAGGCGACAGGTACTGCATTAGCCGGAATTGCTTCTTGCGCATACTCCACGTTCTTGGCTGTGATGGTAGGTTCTTCAACCTTAGGAAGCACATTTACCTTAGATGCTCCTTGTATAATTGGATTAAACTCTTTCTCCACCACCACCGTACGGTTGAGTATTGTATCGTTTGGGTTTGTCTGTGCGCTAGTCGTTAAAACCGAAGCTAGCAATGTTGCACAAAGTATATATATTTTTTTCATTACTCATTAATGCTTTTAAGATTTTCCAATCGTGTATCAATCATTAGTTGGATGTCGTCGTCACCCTTGTAATTTTGCTGTAAGCTCAATAGGTATTGCTTAGCTTCAAGGTTTTTACCTGTTGCTGCATAGACATCTGATAGAAGCACAAAGCTTCGAGCCAACCAGTAGGCATGAGGAGTACTTTGTTCGATAAACTGAAGTACCTCTTTCTCTGCAGCAGGATACTTCTTATTATTGTAAAGGTTCTCTGCAATTAAGTATTTTGCTTCAGCTCCGTAAGCAGTTCTTGTGTCGCCAGCTAAAACAACCAAGTCTTTCATAGCAGCATCTTTGTTGTTGTCTGCAATGTAGGCTTTAGCTCTGTTATAAAGGGCTTCATTTTGTAACTCAGGAGTCAACTTACTCATAAGTAAAAGGTCTGATGATGCTAAGATAATTTCGTTATTATTGTTTAGGTTTTTAGCCGATCTCATTCGACCTACTTGTGCCATTGATATACGCTCAGGAGTTGAAGCTTTATCTTTAAGTCTCTTGTAGAAATCTAAGGCTTCTGCATACTGCTTGTTTTCGTAAGCAAGTTCAGAACGCATGATTAGGGCCTCTTCGTAGTAAGGATTATCAGGATAGCTCAACAGTTTCGTACTGTGATTTACCATACCTTCAATATCGCCCTGTTTTTTAGCGATAACGCTTAAGTAGTAATGTGAGTTTAGACTGAATGCACCAGCAGGGTAACGTTCTAAATAGCGCTCAAAGCTTTGGCTAGCCTCTTGATCACGTCCTCTTAAATATACTTTTTCGGCTGCAATATAAGTTAATGAGTCTTGCTCGGTAACCTCCATCTTTATACCTCCTGTGATTGACTCAGCCAATGCAGCGTATTCGTCTACACGGTTTTGGTCAACGTAGAGAGATTTAAGGTCGCGCATAGCTAAACGCGCTTCATCACTTCCTGGATATTTATCAACCACCCACTTGTAAGTTTTGATGGCTTGGTCGTAGTTACCGTCTTGGTAGTAGAGTAGTCCGATTTCAGTTGCTGCCTTACGAGTCACAGCGTTTTCGGGGAATTTGGCAATCAAATCTTGGAATGTACGGATGGCTTCGTTGTTTTGTTGTTGCTGTATATAGCCACGTCCTTTTTCGTATAGACCTTGAGCAACATAGGGAGAATCTCCGTGTTCGCTAGATAAACGAGAAAGTAGCGCTACTTTTTCAGCGTAGTTCCTCTGTAGACCTGCTACAAGGGCCAATTGGTAGATAGAATAATCTCCAACTTGAGCCGAAGTGTTTAATGCTCTTGTGTAATTTCCTTTGGCTTGAATAAAGGCTCTATTTTGTAGATATGCATCGCCTCTTCTATTAAAAGCATCGGCAAGTGCTATTCTATTATCTCCAGTTTCAAGTTGAGTGTATTTAGAGAACCAATTTTCTGCTTCATCAAAACTCTTCTTATTGAATGCAATGTAACCTAAGTTATAATGTGCTAGAGCATAAGTTTCGCCTTCTCGGATGGGTGTTAAGCTTAAGTAATCTTTAAAATTACGAGCTGCTTGGTTAAAGTCACCCAATCTGTAATACGACTCTCCACGCCAATAGGCTGCATCAGCTCTGGTTTGAGCATTGTACTGTCCAAGAGCCAAAGAGCTTGAGAAGTAATCGATAGCTTGGTTGAAGTCTGAGTTTGCAAAGTTTTGCACTCCCATTTGGAAGAGTAATTTTTGTTTTGCTTCAAGAATACGAGGGCTTGGGCGATCAATTCTAGCGATACTGTTTAGTGCAGACTCGTAACTACGAGTAGTCATATACAGGTCAACTAAGTAGTCACTAACCTTATCGGCATATTTAGAGGAAGGGAATTCATTTAAGAATCGTTCAAATACGTTTACTGATTCACCAAACGCAGAGAAAGAGGTTTCGTGAATTGAAAGAGCATAATTATATAGAGCTTGTTCTTTAACTGCTAGGTCTGCATTGCTACGTGAGGCTTGTTCAAAAGCCATACGCGCATTAGTTTTATCGGCCAATTGTAAGTAGCTAAGCCCTAAGTTTAAATAGGCATTTTGAGTCAATGTGTCGTCTTTGTCCGAAATAGCTTGACCTAAATAGGTTACAGCTTTACTATATACTCCTGTATTGTAGTAAGACATCCCCAACATATAAGCCGAACCTCTACCGAGCTTACTGCCTGAGGCAAGATATTTTTCGAAAGCCTGTATCGCACGGTTGTACTGTGCAAATTGATAATTTGACTCAGCTAAAATACGGTACATTTCTGCGCTGTATTTGTTTCTTGGATACTGTGTAAGATATCCTTCGGCTACATTTTGAGCTTTATCGTAGTGGCCCATGATGAAGTAGCTTGAAGCGATGTAGTAGGGAACCAACTCTCCATACTTTTGATCTGTTTGGAGTGGTAGGAGGTACTTCAGTGCTGCATCATACTTTCCTTGAGTATAACGGATGTAGCCAATATAGTATTGACTATCTTTATTATAGCTTGTGCTAGTTTGTCTTAAGGTCTCAAACCAAGCGATTGACTCGTCTAGTTTGCCAACTTTAAGAAAAGAAGTAGCCATTCTGTAGATAATATCGTTGCGATCGGCAGTTGGTAAATAATCTAAATTTACTGAATTGAAGTAGGCTAAGGCATACTCAAACTCTTCATCAAAATAGTATGCAGAGCCTAGTAAACCGTTAATATAATTCGTGTTGGGGGAGTCAGGGTAAGTCTCCATATATTCTTCAAGAAGCTCAACTCTATTGATATCTTTAAGATTATATGCAGCTACAACCAACATATATTCGGCTTGTTCAACCAAAGAAGCCTCAGGTTTAGTTCCGATAAATGCTCGAAGTGAGGGGATAGCAGCAGCAAAACTTTGGTCTTGAAATAGTGCTTTGCCTTCGGTGAAAAGCCTTTGAGGCGAATTTATAGCGGTACTCGTTTGAGCATTGAGTACTAAGGGAGCACTAGCCATCAGTACACATAATCCTCGAATTAATTTCTTCTTCATATGTATTTTTTCAAATTATCATTGAACTTTTGCAAATATAGAATACAATTGCATTGTAACTATTACTAACACCTATTTATTTGTGTTGTTTATATCTAGTAGCATTTTATTGCTTAATATACGCTTTACACCCTCTTTGATGGATTGTAAACCAAAATCGTCAACATTTAAACTACTCATAGGCAGAAAAAAAGTTTCAGCAACATCGTCATTGGCCTCAAGAGAGGATGTTTGGTTTACCTCGCATTTATAGAAAAGATCAAGTGTCTGTACCTCAAACCCGCTGTATAAATATAAATTGGGCAGTGAAAATAGATAGTTTACTTGATTAACGGTCAATCCTGTTTCTTCTTTTACTTCGCGTGCAACTGCCTGCTCTCCAGTTTCGTGCATATCAACAAATCCTCCAGGTAGATCGAGTTTACCTTTTGCAGGGTTCTTTGCTCTTCTGCATACTAAGATCTCTTTTTTATCGTTTAAAATTACTGCAACAGTCGCTGCAGAGGGGTTAAAGTAATAAGTGAAGTGGCAATCTTCGCATTGTTTCGACTTGATGTTGTGGATGTTAAAGTGTGAAGATCCGCATTTGGGACAGTTAACAAACTGTTTTAACGGGTGTTCCATAATATGCATATTTGTTTAGCAAAAATACTAAAAATAAAAGAATGCGAGAATGATCTCGTCAAACAAATCTTTTTTACAGAATAAAGGTCTAATGTAGCTATCAATAGTTTCAAAATCTATACTTTTAAAATAATAATAACTTTTAATGCTGTGAAAATAAGAATTATAAATAGCTTATTAGATGTTTTATATCCTCCAATTTGCAAGGTTTGTAATGCTGCTTTATTTGACAATGAAGTAGATATTTGCCTTAAATGTATTAAGGATATGCCGCTAGCACGGCTCGAATATGCTAACGATAATGATGCCGATCGACTCTTTTGGGGGATTGTGGAGTTTGAAAAGGTATTATCTTTTATGAATTACTCTAAAGGATCGCCATACACTCACCTGTTATTGTCGCTTAAGTATAGAGGTGATAAGAAAATGGGCTTAAAACTCGGTAGGTTGATGGCCAAACAACTCCCAAAAGTGTTTTTTGAGCGGATAGATTATATTATTCCCGTTCCCTTACACTCTTCTAAGCTAAAAATAAGAGGTTATAATCAGGCTGAATGGTTGGCTAAAGGGATTCAGATGGTTTATCCAATACCTATTTTGGGAGATGCTTTAATTAAAACTCAGGCAACACCTTCTCAAACTACTAGGGGTGTACTTGAACGTCGCTCAAGCACACCCCATCTATTTACTTGTAACCCTCTTTACGAGTTAGCAGGTAAGCATGTTCTACTTCTTGACGATGTATTGACTACTGGGGCAACCTTAATTGCCTGTCGAGAGGCTCTATTGGGTGTAGAACACTTGAGGGTTTCGGCATTAACTTTTGCTATATCTAAAAGCTAGCTTGTTTTAGACTCCATCACTTGACTTCCCAAACTTCATTTTCCAACATTATATCATTAAGGCTCTTGGGTTTTCCTGTTTTTTGATCAGCAATTTGTTGATGAATCGCTGCATCATAAGTTGGAGCTTCGACTGCTCGTATTACCCCTAGGGCTATTGGCCCGTTGGTTCCATCTAGCATCGCCAATTTGAGCTGAAGTGTATTGTCTGGGTTGTAGGCATCGTGGATTAGTACATCGTCAGGGGTTATATTGTTTTCTCCAATTTTTGCAGGTTTGATGTTAAATCCATCCTGAATAATTCCAAATTCTAGGTTAGGGCCAAAGCGCATGGGTTCACCTTGCTTGAGGTAGAGTGCATGGTTGGCTCTTCCTTCTTTGGTTGATACTAGTTTTTGTGAGCCGTCGTTGAATATCACACAGTTTTGGAGTACCTCAACAACAGCTGCTCCTTTGTGTTGTGCTGCAGCACATAACACCTCAACTGAGGGAGCACTATCAACATCAACGCAGCGAGCAAAGAAGTTTCCTCTAGCTCCAAAGACAAGCTCTGCTGGCCTAAATGGGTCTTCTACAGTTCCAAAGGGCGATGAAACCGATATATATCCCCGAGGTGAGGTAGGTGAATATTGTCCCTTAGTAAGCCCGTAAACCCTGTTGTTTAGTAAGATCATATTTAAGTCAACGTTTCGCCTAATAGCATGTATGAAGTGATTACCACCAATTGCTAGTGCGTCGCCATCGCCTGATATTTGCCAGACCGATAGTTTGGGGTTACCAACTTTTACACCCGTAGCTATGGCTGCAGCTCTACCGTGAATGGTGTGCATACCATAAGTTTCAATATAATAGGGTAGGCGCGATGAACAACCAATGCCTGAAACTACTACGGTCTGATGTGGTGGCACAGCAAGCTCTGCCATGGCTTTTTGTAGCGAGTTGATTAATGCATAGTCACCACAGCCAGGACACCAGCGAAGTGCCTGATTGCTTTTGAAATCTTTGGGGGTATAGTTTAGCTTATTCATCTTTTGTCCTCCATAATTGATTTAATGTTTGAGACTAACTCTTGCGTATTTAAAGGTTGTCCGTCCACTCGGTTATAAGTAAAAGTGTTTAGTCCCTTATATGTACCGTTAAGCACAAGAGCCAATTGTCCAGAGTTTTGTTCTACGATAATTATTTTGTCGTAGCCTCTCAAAACTGCTTCTGTATTGATAGGGAAGGGATTGATAAACTCGAAATGTGCTAGAGCTAATGGGCAGTCTTCTTGGGCAAGCAAATTCATAGCTTCGAGCAAATGGCCGTAGGTGCTACCCCAACCCACTAAAAGTGTTTTTGCTTTTTGATCTCCTTCAACTTCCAATTTAGGAATACACGAGGCTATATGTTCAATTTTTGCTTTGCGTGTGGCCACCATTCGCTCGTG
>QXGG01227666.1_pt1 | contig 20792 bp, 24 predicted proteins | sample 1982491 | NCBI WGS metagenome assembly QXGG01 (sample SAMN09924614, study PRJNA488089) | Wastewater metagenome, whole genome shotgun sequencing project. | isolation source: South African research farm wastewater | place: South Africa: Irene, Agricultural Research Council, Animal Production... | reverse complement strand
ACGGCAAGGAGAACAAGCTGCTCGAGATCGGCAAGCTGCTGACCGTGGCCGACCGCAACCCGGGCAAGGTCGCGCCCGAGATCATCGCCCGCGCCGAGGAGGCCGCCGCCGCGCTGTCGGCGGAGATCGAGGGCCTGCGTGGGGAAGAAGAAGACCTGCGCCACCGCCTGCTGCTCACCCAGCAGGCGCGGGTCAATGCAGAGAATGCGGTCTACGAGGGTTGTATCGTCACCATGGGCGAATCCACGCTGCGCGTCCCGCAGGACCGCAGCGCGACCACGGTGCGCCTGGCCGATCAGGGGCTGGGGTTGTTTGCGCTCGAGGACGACAGCCACTTCGACACCCCGAAGCGTCCGAGCAGCGACTCGCGGCGGAGAGCATGAACCTGCTCCAGCCTTAGACCCGCCTACCCGGGCAACGACGACTCACATGATGCAGTGCAGGCAGCGCGAACAGCATGCCTACCACCACGCCGGCGACGACATCCAGCACCACATGCTGCCGGGTTGCCACCGTGGACCACATGATGAGCAGGCAGAGCGCGCGGTTCGCACCGTGGCACGCCCGTGGCGCATCGATGTCTCGCAGCACGCGTTCGAGCCAGAACGCGGTAAATACCGCAGAAGCTACATGAAGGGACGGGCAGGCGTTACCGCCAGGGTCAATTCCCTTTATCAGCGCCATTTGCGGGTGCAAGCTCCAGTCGATACCGGCCTCCGGCACCGCAGTCGGAAGCAGCCAGAAGATGCCCAGGCAGCACGCGCACATCGCTGTGATCCACACCCCGAACCACAGCAGGGCACGCAGGCTGCCCATCAGGGCAGGGACCAGGGAGACATAGAACCACAGCGAAACATAGACCGGAAAAGCCAGAGGCGAGAACGGCAGCCAATCATCGAAGACCGTCACCGGCATGATCCTCGGCACGCCCAAGGGATCTTCGAGAACCGCAAAATAAGCGCGGAAGAACAGAATCATGAACAAGCACGTGCCGACAGCCTTGAGCGGCCAGAGCAGGGCGATCCGGCTGGCGGCCTGAGCAGACCAGGACAGTCCGCGGACGGCATCGGGCAATTGCAGGCGCATGAAGATCGGGCAAGGACGAAGTGTGGCATGGTAGCAACCCCACTGCTCGTCCGGCAAACCGCCAGCCCTAGGCACTCGACACGGATGAAACATCCATAACATCTTTCGGCTAGAATTCAAGCTTATGGAATCGATTGAATTCATCCGCGATTTTCTCAAGGACCGCCTGAACACCGACCCGGAAAAGGTCGTCCCGGATGCGGTACTCTCCGAGCTCGGCGTGGACTCGCTGGCGATGCTGGAGCTGATCTTTGAATTCGAGGATCGGTACGCAATCGACTTGCCCGAAGACGCCACCCCACCCAAGACGGTCGGCGAACTGGTGACCTTCGTGGACGGCTTCATCGCCACGCACAAGCGAGCTTGACGATGAAGCAACGCAGGGTAGCCATCACTGGCCTTGGACTGGTCAGCCCCTATGGCGGCATGGACGTGGACGACTTCTTCGCCCGGCTGTGCCGCAAGGAATCCGCCATTCGCCCGTTGCGCACCGACGACAAGCCGCGTCCGCTGGCAATGCCCTTCGTCGATTGCCCCGGCTTCGATGGCGATGCTGTGCTGGGCAGGCCGCTCGCCATCCTGATGGACCGCTTCGCCCAACTGGCGATGGCCTCGGCCTTCGCTGCCTGGGACGACGCCGGCTTGGCACGCGCGGCCGGCGCGGAGGACCGCGACGCCTGGGGCTGCATCTGGGGTACCTCGCTGGGCGGCACCATGGCCTTCGAGCGCGGCTACCGCGAAATGTGGCTAAACGGACGTGAGCGCCTGCCGCCAACCTCGGTCGTCATCGGCATGCACAACGCTGCCAACGCCCACATTTCCATCCAGCTCGGCCTGGGCGGCATCAGCATGAGTCATGCAGTCGCCTGCGCCTCGGCCTCGATCGCCATCGGCGAAGCCTTTCGCCGCGTGCGCTCGGGCGAGGCACCGGTGATGATCACCGGCGGTTCCGACACACCGCAAGCCTATGGTGTCGCCCGTGCCTGGGAGGCTTTGCGCGTCATCGCCCCTGGCGCTGGCGACAGTGCTGCGCGCGCCTGCCGCCCCTTCGCCGCCGACCGCCAGGGCCTGGTGCTCGGGGAGGGCGGCGCGGCACTGGTGCTCGAAGACTGGGAACGTGCCCGTGCGCGCGGCGCCCGCATCCATGCCGAACTGGTCGGCTACGGCAGCAGTTGCGACCACAGCCACCTGGTCAAACCGGACGCCGGTGGCCAGGTGCGCGCGCTGCGCAACACCCTGGCCGACGCTGGCCTCACCGCCGCCGACATCGATTACATCAACGCCCACGGCACCGCCACAGCGGAAGGCGACCCGATCGAGATCACGGCGCTCAAGACCGTGTTCGGCGAACACGCCGAAGGGCTCGCCGTCAGCGCGACCAAGTCGATGCACGGCCATCTGCTCGGCGCGGCCGGCGCCATCGAGTCCATCGTCACGGTGCTGGCCCTGCGCGAGCAGACGGCGCCGCCCACCGCCCATCTCGACACCATCGACCCCGGCTGCACCGGCGTCGATCACATCCGTGAGGCCAGCGCCCGCCCCTTGCGCGCGGCACTGTCCAACTCCTTCGCCTTTGGTGGGAGCAACGCAGTCCTCGCCTTCCGCACCGCCCACCCCTGAACCTGGAAACGAGCCCGCATGTCCCAGACACCGATCCCGACAGCCGAAACCATCAACAGCCTGCTGCACGAAGTCGCCCAGTTGATCGTCGAGGCACTTAACCTCGACATCGCCGCCGCCGACATCGACGCCGATGCGCCGCTGTTCGACGACGGCCTGGGGCTCGATTCCATCGACGTGCTCGAAATCGCGCTCGTCGTCTCCAAGCGCTACGGCTTCCAGCTGCGCTCGGACGACGAGAACAACGTCCGCACCTTCTCATCCCTGCGCGCCCTGACGACGCACATCGCCAGCCAGCGCAAGCAATGATGCTGCGTGCGCTGGCCGTGCTCCCGCTCCTCGCGGCTTGGGCCGTGGCGGGGCATTACGCCAGCGCAGGCGACGCGCCAGCGGATCTCAGCGTCGCCCTGGGCGTGCTGCCACTCGTCCTCGCGGCCGGCCTGCTGCTGTGGCGGACGCCGTCGGTTGCACTGCGGCTCGCCGCCAGCTTGGGCTGCATCGCCCTCCTGGCTTGGCTGTGGCCGCAGCTACGGCAGAATGTCGCCCTGCTCTACTACATCCAGCACCTCGGCAGCCATGCCGCCCTCGGCGCCGTGTTCGGCCATACCCTGCTCGGTCCCGGCGAAGCGCTCATCACCCGCATCGCCCGCGGAATCCAGCCCGGCGGCCAGCTGTCGGCCCGCCAGATCCGCTACACGCACCGGGTCAGCATCGCGTGGACCGCCTTCTTCTTCGCCAACGCCCTGCTCTCGACCCTGCTCTTCGTCCTTGCACCCACGGTCATCTGGTCGGTCCACGCCAACCTGCTCACGGGGCCGCTGATCGGGCTGATGTTCCTGGTCGAATACCTTGTCCGCCTGCGCATCCTGCCGCCGGCAGAACGGCCGGGCTTCGTCTCCGCCATCCGCGCCTACCGCGAAAACGCCCATCTGGCCAAACCTTAACCATGAGCCACCGACTGCCTCTATTCACCCAACGCCATCCGGACGACATCCTGGCCTGGCGCAAGGACGGCCCAGTCAGCATCCGCCGCTTCCTGGCTGAAGCGGGTGCGCTGTCGCGCCAGCTGCCCGCCGGCGACTGGCTGCTCAACGTTTGCAGCAACCGCTACCATTTTGCGGTCGGCTTTGCCGCCGGCCTCATGGCAGGCAAGACCAGCCTGCAGCCGGCGTCACAGACGCCGGAGACGCTCGCCAGCATCAGTACCCGCCATCCCGGCCTGTGCTGCCTGCGCGACGACGATTTCGCCGCAGGCGAGCTGCCCTGCATCGACTTCCCCGATCTGTCGGGGGTGGACGAGGCGGCGGCACCGAACATGCCCCGCATCGAGGCCGAGCGGGTGGTCGCCGTTCTGTTCACCTCCGGCTCCACCGGCCTGCCGCAGGCCCAGCCCAAGACCTGGGGCCGGCTGGTCGCCAATGCACAGGCCGGCGCGAGCCGGCTCGGCCTGGACCAACGGCCGATGAACATCGTCGCCACCGTCCCTGCGCAGCACAGCTACGGCTTCGAGTCGAGCTTCCTGCTGGCCCTCCACGGCGGCAGTCCGTTCTGGGCGGGCAAGCCGTTTTATCCGCAGGACATCGCCGCCGCGCTGGTCGCGCTGCCCGCACCGCGGCTGCTGGTGACAACCCCCTTCCACCTTGCCACGCTGCTCGACGCCGACCTCGAGCTGCCCCCCATCGACCTGCTGCTGTCAGCCACTGCGCCGCTGCCGACCGCGCTGGCGGCGCGTGCCGAGGCACGCTGCAAGGGGCCGGTGATGGAAATCTACGGCTCGACCGAAAGCGGCCAGCTAGCCAGCCGGCGCACCATCGACGGCGGCCCGTGGACGCTGCTGGCCGGCGTGTCCCTGACGCAGGACGGCGACACCACCATCGCCAGCGGTCGCCATGTGGAAGGCGACATTGTCCTGGGCGACATCATCGAGCTACTGGCAGACGGCCGCTTCGTCCTCACCGGCCGCCATGCCGACATGATCAACATCGCCGGCAGGCGCACGTCGCTGGCCTGGCTCAACCACCAGCTCTGTGCCATACCCGGCGTGCGCGACGGCGCGTTCTTCCTGCCCGACGACGGCGGTGAGAACGGCAGCGACCTGCACATCACCCGCCTGGCGGCCTTCGCCGTGGCGCCGGGCATGGAACGCGCGCAACTGCTCGCAGCCTTGCGCCGAGCCGTCGATCCGGTGTTCATGCCGCGCCCCCTGATCCTGTGCGATGCCCTGCCACGCAACACCACCGGCAAGCTGCCGCGTGCAGCCATGCTGACGCTGCTCGAGGATTGGCGGCGCCATGTCTGAAGCACTGCCCGCGACACACGTCTTCGCGTGGCAGGTGCCCATCCGCCATCCCGCCTTCGCCGGCCATTTCCCCGGCAAACCGATACTGCCCGGCGTGGTACTGCTTGACCGCGCCATCCTTCTTGCCGGCAGCATCCATGACAGCGCCGCCGTCTGGCAGATCGGTACCGCGAAATTCCTCAGCCCGGTCGGGCCCGGCGAACAGCTCGATTTTTCCTTCCAGCGCGGCCCCCGTGGCGGACTCGCCTTCAGCGTGCGCGGCGCCGAAGAACGTAACGTCGCCAGCGGCACGCTGACCCCCTGCACCGCAGCATGACGGCGGACAGCGACTGGCGCCAGCAGCGGGAGCGCAGCAACCTCGCCATCCTGCGCCTGATGGTGTGGATCTCGCTCACCTTCGGCCGCCACATCGGCCGCGTCGTACTGCACGGCATCGCTCTCTACTACCTGCTGTTCGCGCCGCGCGCGCGACGAGCGAGCCAGGACTACCTGCGCCGCGTCCTCGGCCGCCGCCCCGGCTGGCGAGCCAGCTACCGCCACCTGTTCAGCTTCGCCAGCACCATCCACGACCGCATCTACCTGCTCAACGACCGTTTCGACCTGTTCGACATCGAAGTCGTCGGCGCCGACGCCCTGCACGCGGCCCTTGCCAAGCAGCCGGGCGCGCTCTTGGTCGGCGCCCATTTCGGCAGCTTTGAAGTGCTGCGCGCCGCCGCTCGCAAAGTGGGCGACCTGCGGGTCGCGATGCTCATGTACGAGGAGAACGCCCGCAAGATCAACGCCACGCTGCAGGCGATCAACCCCCGTGCGAGCGAGGACATCCTGGCGCTGGGCCAGCTGGACTCGATGCTGCGCGCCCACGACCGCCTGCAGCAAGGTTGCCTGATCGGCATGCTCGCCGACCGTGGCCTCGGCGGCGATGCCGCCCTGGAGTGCAGCTTTCTGGGCGGAGCGGCGACCTTCCCCCTCGGGCCCTGGCGGATGGCGGCGATGTTGCGGCGGCCGGTGTTCTTCATGGCCGGCCTGTATCTCGGCGGCAACCGTTATCAAATACACTTCGAGCCCCTGGCGGATTTTTCCGCTGTCGCGCGCAGCGAGCGCGATGCCGCGATCCGTGGCGCGGCCGGCAACTATGCCGTCCGGCTGGCGGATGCTTGCGCACGCTCGCCCTACAACTGGTTCAACTTCTTCGATTTCTGGCAACGACAATGATCCGACGCCTGTTCGCCGGTCTGCTGCTGGGCCTGCTCGGCAGCGCTGCCCTTGCCACCCCGCAGGCGAGCTTCGACATCGCCCGGCTCATGAGCGAACTTGCCCGCCACCCCGGCGGCAAGGCCCGCTTCGTCGAAACTCGCCACCTGGCGGTACTCGACGCGCCGCTCGTCGCCCACGGAGAAATGACCTACACCCCACCCCACCGCCTGGAAAAGCGCACGCTGTCGCCCAAGGCGGAGACCCTCGTCCTCGACCACGACCTGCTGACGCTGGAGCGGGGCAAGCAGAGGCTGTCGATCAAGCTCTCCAGCCAGCCGCAGGCGATTGCCTTCGTGGATAGCATTCGTGGCACGCTGTCGGGTCAGCGCGAGGCGCTGGAGCGCAATTACCTGCTGCACCTGAGCGGCTCACGCGACCAATGGGTCCTCAGCCTGTCGCCGCGCAACCCGCAGATCGCCGAGTATGTGCTGCGCATCGACGTCGGCGGCCATGGCGGCCAGGTCACCGACATCGACTGGCTGCAGACCGATGGCGACCACGCACACCTGCGCATCACCCCGCTCGAATGATGAACAGGAGCCCGGCGCTGCGCGCCCTGTGCATCTGGCTGGCCGTCACCCTTGTCGGGCTGCTGATTGCCGTCAACAGCCGCTTCTCCGCCGACATGAGCTTCTTCCTGCCGTCGCAGCCGACGGCGGAGCAGGCGGTGCTGGTCGAGCAACTGAAGACCGGCGCGGTCAGTCGGCTGCTGATGCTCGCCATCACCGGCGGCGACGCGCCTCGGCGCGCCGCCGTCTCGCGCGAGATGTACCGCCGCCTGGTCGACAGTGGCCAGTTCGTTTCGGTGCAGAACGGTGACAGCCAGCGCCTCGATGGCGACCGCGAGCTGCTGGTTGCGCACCGCTACCAGCTCAGCCCCGCGATCACACCACAGCGCTTCAGCGTCGACGGCCTGCATGAAGCGCTGGCCAACAGCATCGATCTGCTCGGCTCGCCCGCCGGCATGTTGTTCAAGCCTCTTTTCACGCGCGACCCGACCGGCGAAGTGGTCGAGCTGCTGACCGGCCTCGGCAGCGCCCGCCAGCCCCCGAGCAGCGAGGGCGTATGGGCCTCACGCGACGGCGAGCGCGCGATGATGATCGTCCAGACGCGCGCCGACGGTGCCGACACCGATGGCCAGGAAGCTGCGATCGCCGCTCTCCGCCAGGCTTTCGCCGACAGCCGGCAAGCGATCGGGGCTGTTGCGGAGATGGATGCGGGCGCCGATGAGCTCGGCCTGATCCTGTCCGGCCCCGGCCATTTCGCCGTCGAAGCGCGCCGCCAGATCAAGCACGAGGTGTTCACCCTCAGTCTTCTCAGCGGCACGCTCATCCTCACCATTCTGGCGCTGATCTACCGCTCCCCCCGCCTCATCGGCCTGACCCTGCTGCCGATCATCAGCGGCATGGTCGCGGGTGTCGCTGCCGTCGGCCTGACCTACGACACGGTGTTCGGCATCACGGTCGGTTTCGGTGCGGCGCTGATCGGCGAAGCGGTCGATTATTCGACCTATTACTTCATGCAGGCAGGCCGCATGGGACTGAGCAACTGGCGGCAACGCCTGTGGCCGACCATCCACCTCGGCGTCACCACTTCGATCTGCGGCTTCGGCGCCCTGCTGTTCTCCGGTTTTCCGGGTCTCGCCCAGCTCGGCCTGTACTCGCTCGCAGGGGTCACCGCGGCGGCGCTCGTCACGCGCTACATCCTGCCGCACCTAGCCGGCGATCTGCCCTTGATCGGCATTCCGGCGCGTCTCGATCAGGGCATCGATCGTGCCATCTCCGTCTTGCAAAGCTTGCGCTGGCCGGTGCTGGCAGTGGCAGTCGCCACCGCCGTGTGGCTGTTCGGCGAACGCGAGCGCCTGTGGTACCCCGACTTGTCGGCGATGAGCACGGTGAGCGCGGCCGAAGCCGACATCGACACCGACCTGCGCGCCGACCTCGACGCGCCCGATTCACGCTACCTGGTCGTCGTCACCGGCAAGGACCACGAAGCCGCCCTCGAAGCCGCCGAGCGCGCCGGGCGTGCCCTCGACAAGCTGGTCGCGGCCGGCGTGATCGCCGGCTATGACAGCCCGGCCCGCTTCCTGCCCAGCCTGGCAACCCAGGCGGCGCGGCGCGCGGCGTTGCCCGATGCGGAACAGCTCCGCCAGCGGCTAAACGCGGCGCTGGCCGGACTACCGCTGTCTGCCAACCGCCTCGAACCGTTCATCGCCGACATCGCCGCCGCCCGCCAGGCCGTGCCTCTGCACCGTGAGGCGCTTGCCGGCAGCAACCTCGCGCTCGCGGTCGATACCCTCATGCTGCAACGCAGCGAGGGCTGGAGCGTGCTGCTGCCGCTGCACCCGGCCGAGCAGCGCGGCTTCCTCATTCCCACTGCCGAGGTCAGGACCGCGCTGGCCGGCAGCGACGGCCTCTTCATCGACATGAAGGGCGAATTCGACACGCTCTACAGCACCTATTTAAGCGAAGCCATCGTGCTGTCGCTGGCCGGCGTGGGCGGCATCCTGCTGATGCTGGCCTGGAGCCTGCGCTCGCCGCGCCGCCTGGCCACGGTCATGCTGCCGCTCGCGATCGCCATCATCTTCGTCATCGCCGGCCTGCACCTGCTCGGCGAGCGTCTGCACCTGCTGCATCTGGTCGGCATCCTGCTGATCGTGGCGGTCGGCTCCAACTACACGCTGTTCCTCGACCGCAGTAGCCCGATCGAGCCCGAAGTGCGTGCGTCGACCCTGCTCGCCACGCTCACGACAGCGATCGGCTTCGGCACACTGGGGCTGTCGTCGGTGCCGGTGCTCAACGCCATCGGCCTCACCGTCGGCCCGGGCGCGATCCTGTCCCTGCTACTCGCGGCCATGTTCGCGCCGCATCCGCCACGCACATGACCCGCCCCTGGGCACCTTCCGCCGCCCTCAAGGCCAGCTTCGTCGTGCACGGCGGGGCGGCCCTCGGCGTCCTCGCCGCCCCGGCCTGCTGGCCCTGGGCCTTGGGCGCACTGGCGGCCAACCACGCCGTCCTGACTACCGCCGGTCTGCTGCCACGCAGCCGCCTGCTCGGCCCCAACATCACCCGCCTGCCACCTGCCACGGCAGCCCGGGGGCATGTCACGCTGAGCCTCGACGACGGCCCCGACCCCACCCTGACTCCCCAGGTTCTGGATCTGCTCGACGCTGCCGGCGCCCGGGCCAGCTTCTTCTGCATCGGCTGGCGCGCACGCGCACACCCGGCGCTGTGCCGCGAGATCGCCGCGCGCGGCCATCAGGTCGAGAACCACGGCGACGCCCACTCCAAGGTCTTTTCCCTGTATGGCCCGCGTCGCATGCGCGCCGACGTCGCTGCCGCGCAGGCCACGCTGGCCGAGATCAGCGGCCGCGCACCGCGCTTCTTCCGCCCCACGGCGGGGCTGCGCAACCCATTTCTCGACCCGGTGCTCGCCGGGCTCGGCCTGCGCCTAGCGACATGGACACGGCGGCCCTACGACACCCGCTGCGCCGACGCGGACATCCTCTATCGCCGTCTCGAGCGCGGCCTCGGTGCCGGCGACATCCTGCTCATGCACGATGGTAACGCTCGCCGCAACGCCAGCGACCAGCCTGCCATCCTCACCGTGCTGCCCCGCCTCCTGGCGCGGCTAGACGAACTGCGCCTCACCTCCATCCCCCTCGGCGATGCCTGCCCTTGACTCGATGAACGACCGCCTCTTCCTCGACACCCTGCTCGACGAAGCCACCGCCCGCTTCCGCGCCAGTGGCCGCTTCGCCTATCACTACGCGCGTGGCAAGCTGTCGTCCGACTGCATCTTCCGCGAACTGCTGCGCCAGGGCATCCTGCCGGCACAGGGCCGCTTCCTCGACCTGGGCTGCGGTCAGGGTTCACTGTTCTCGTGGCTGCTGGCCGCCCGCAGCCTGTACGAGCAGGGCCACTGGCCGGCGCACTGGAGCGCCGCACCCCGCCCCCTCGCCCTGCACGGCATCGAGCTCATGCACAAGGACGTCGCCCGCGCAGCCCGCGCCTTCGGGGCCGACCATCCACTCGTCAGCATCCGCCAGGGCGACATGTGCACGGCCGACTTCGGCCAGGCCGACGTCGTCACCATCCTAGACGCCCTGCACTACTTCGACCACGCCGGCCAGCGCGACGTCCTCACCCGCATCCGCGCCACCCTGCCGCCGGGCGGACTGTTCCTGACCCGTATCGGCGATGCCTCTGCGGGCCTCCCCCACCACCTGTGCAACTGGGTGGACCACGTCGTCACCTTCATGCGCGGCCACCGCCTGCCGCGCCTCTATTGCCGTCCGCTGACCGATTGGGTCGCGCTTCTGCAGGACCTCGGTTTCAGCGTCAGCACGATGAATATGAGCGCGGGCAAGCCCTTCGCCAATGTCATGCTCGTCTGCCGCCGGCAGGCGGCCTGAAGGCGGCGCGGCGAAAAGCCCGCCATGCCGCTCTGCTAGAATCCCGGCTCATCCCGCCGCGAGCCACGACGTGACGCCCCTGCTGCTTTCCTCCTTCACCGCCACCACCTGCCTCGGCCGCGGGCTGTCCGCGCTGGGCGCGGCCCTGCATGGCGGGCACAGCGGCCTGCGCCCCTGCGCCTTCGAGACCGTGGACCTGCCGACCTGGCTCGGCGAAGTGGAAGGCGTCGACGCGCAACAGTTGCCGGCAGCGCTCGCCCGCTACGACTGCCGCAACAACCGCCTGGCGCTGATCGGCCTGGAAGCCGACGGCTTTGCCGAGCGCGTGCGCGAAGCCGCCGCCCGCCACGGACGGGACCGTGTCGGCGTCTTCGTCGGCACCAGCACCGCCGGCATCCTGCAGACCGAGCTTGCCTACCGCGAACGCGACCCGATCAGTGGGGCACTTCCCGCCGCCTTCGACTATCGCAACACGCACAATTCGTTCTCGCAGGCTGCCTTCACGCGCGACTACTTCGAGCTCGAAGGCATCGCCATGGCGATTTCCACCGCCTGCTCGTCCAGCGCCAAGGTCTTCGCCGCCGCCACCCGCCAGATCGCCCTGGGCAACATCGATGCCGCGGTCGTCGGCGGGGTGGACTCGCTGTGCCTGACCACGCTGTACGGCTTCGCCTCCCTGCAGCTCACCTCGGCCCAGCCGTGTCGCCCCTTCGATCCCGCGCGCGACGGCATATCGATCGGCGAGGCCGCCGCCTTTGCCCTACTCGAACGCGCCGACGATGCCGCTGCCGGCGACCTCCTGTTCCTGGGCAGCGGCGAATCCAGCGACGCTTACCACATGTCCTCGCCCCACCCCGAAGGCCTCGGCGCACGGCTGGCAATGCAGGCGGCATTGCGCTCGGCAGCGCTCACCGCCGACGACATCGACTACATCAACCTGCACGGCACCGCCACACCGGCGAACGACGCCGCCGAAGGCAAGGCGGTGGCCGCGCTGTTCGGCGACCGCGTACCCTGCAGCTCGACCAAGGGCGCCACAGGCCACACCCTGGGAGCGGCTGGAGCGGTCGAGGCGGCCATCTGCGCCCTGGCCCTGCGCGACGGCTTGCTGCCGGGCAGCCCCGGCACCGTCACAGCCGACCCGGCGACAGCACTCCAGTACGTCCTCAACGCCCGCCCCGCACGCCTGCGCCATGCGTTGTCCAATTCCTTCGGTTTCGGCGGCAGCAACTGCAGCCTGATCTTCGGAGTCGCGCCATGAGCCCCGCGCCGCAAACCACCCGGCTCCATGCCCCAAGGCGGCACGTCCCGCTCCGCGCCTGGATCGACGGCATCGGCCTGATCGCCCCCGGCATGCCAGACTGGCCCCACGCCCGCCTGGTGCTGCGCGCCGAGCAAGCCCTGGACAGCGCCCCCAGCGTGCTGCCGGCACCCGCCGTCCTGCCCCCCGCCGAGCGCCGTCGCGCCAGCCGCGTCGTCCGCCTGGGCCTCGCCCTCGGGCTCGAAGCCGCGGCCCATGCAGCCAGCGACCCGGCCACGCTGACCACGGTGTTCGCCGCCTCGGGCGCTGACGGGCACAACTGCCACGCCCTGTGCGAACAACTGGCGGGCGACGACCGCCAGATCTCTCCCACACGCTTCCATAACTCCGTACATAACGCCGTCGCGGGCTACTGGGGCATCGCCGCCCGGTCGATGCGGCCCTGCCAAGTCATCTGCGCTTTCGACGCGAGCTTCGGTGCCGGCCTGCTCGACGCGCTCGGCCAGGTGGCGGCCGATGGCGCTGCGGTGCTCCTCGTCGCCTACGACAGCGAGTACCCGCAGCCGCTGCATGCCAAGCGCGACACGCCCGACTGCGGCGGCGTGGCCCTGCTGCTGAGCCCCAAACCCGGCCCCCACTCGCTGGCCGAGATCCAGGTCGCACCGACGCGTGGCGCCGCCGACCGGCTCACCGATGCCGGACTGGAGGCGCTGCGCATCGCCATCCCGGCGCTACGCGCGCTGCCGCTGCTCCAGCACCTCGCCCAAGGCCGGGCGGGTACGGTGTGCCTGGACTACCTGCCGCCGTTGCAACTCCAGGTCGGCGTCCGCCCATGCTAGACCGCACCTGGATCGCCGCCCGCATTCCGCACCAGGGCAACATGTGCCTGCTCGACCGCGTCGTCGACTGGTCGCCCAATCACATTCTGTGCCGCGCCACCAGTCATGCCGATCCAGCCAACCCGCTGCGCGCCGACGGCCGCCTCGGCGCCGCCTGCGGCATCGAGTACGCGGCCCAGGCCATGGCGGTGCATGGTGCGCTGCTCGCCACCACTGACAGCGCGCCACGCCAGGGCTATCTGACCAGCGTGCGCAGCGTCGCGCTTCACACACCCCGTCTCGACGACCTCGCCGGCGAACTGGCGGTGCGCGCCGAACGCATGTCCGGCGACGGCAGGCACATCCTTTACCAATTCTGTGTCGAGCACGAGGGCCGGCGGCTGCTCGACGGCCGCGCCGCCGTCGTGCTCGACGCCGAGCCACTGGAGACCTGATGAAACGCGCGCTCGTCACCGGCGGCAGCGGCGGCATCGGCGCGGCGATCTGCCGCCGGCTGGCCGCCGACGGCCACCATGTCATCGTCCACGCCAATCGCGGACTGGAACGTGCCGAAGCGCTGGCGGGCGAGATTCGTGCCCTCGGCGGCAGCGCCGAGGCCATCGCCTTCGACCTGGCCGAGCGCGCCGCGACGGCTGCCGCGGTGGCAGGCCTGCTCGCCGCCGACCCCATCCAGATTCTTGTGAACAACGCCGGCGTTCATGCCGATGCGGTATTTCCCGGCATGTCCGGCGAACAATGGGACAGCGTCATCGCGGTCTCGCTGAATGGCTTTTTCAACGTCACCCAGCCACTGACCCTGCCGATGATCCGCACGCGCTGGGGCCGCATCGTCAATATCTCGTCGGTCGCCGCCATCACCGGCAATCGCGGGCAGGTGAATTACTCGGCGGCCAAGGGCGCGCTCCACGCCGCGACGAAATCGCTGGCACTCGAGGTCGCTAGCCGCGGCGTCACGGTGAACGCGGTGGCGCCCGGCATCATCGCCACCACCATGGTCGAAGGCAGCTTCGACGCCGAAAGCATCCGGAAACTGGTGCCGATGCAGCGTGCCGGCCGGCCTGAGGAAGTCGCCGAACTGGTCGCCTTCCTCGCCTCGGACAAGGCCGCCTACATTTCCGGGCAGATCATCTCGATCAACGGTGGCATCATCTGAGCACCTCCGTTTCGCCCCATTCGCCCCGCAGGCGGGCGAGTTTCGGCCCTGCCATCGGCGTCGTCAGCATCGTGCTGGCAACCGCCATCAGCAGCAGCGCGGTGAATGCCTGCGGCGTGATGATGGCGCGGTCGAGCAACACGTTGGCGAAGATGATCATGATGAGCGCCTTGGTCTGTAGAAGCCAGCCGATCACGGCAGCCTCGCCCGGCGCCCAGCCGAGGATGCGTCCGGCCAGGCGGACGCCGGCCAGCTTGCCGGCCACCGAGGCGACGAGCAGCAGCAGGGCGGCGACCAGGACCTCGGCACCGCCGCTGGTCCAGTCGGTGCGCAGGCCGGTCGACAGGAAGAAAACTGGCATCAACACGAGCAGGACGTGCTGGCGCAGCAGATCCATTTTTTCCTGGTCGAACCAGCGCGCCTCGATGACGGCACCCGCCAGGAAGGCGCCAACCATGAAATGCAGCCCCGCCCAGTCGGCACCGAAGCCGCAGGCGGCCAGCCAGATCAGGGCCAGATACCAGCGGTCGCTTTCGGCCTGCCGCGCCATCAGCTTGCGGAACAGCCAGCCGGCGGCGGCAAAGATCAGCAGGAAGGCGACTTGCCTGCCGACGCGCTCCCAATCCATCAGGATCAGCGCCAGTACGGCCCAGATGGCGATGTCGTCGAGGCTGGCGTAGCGCAGGATGCGTTGGCCGAGCGGCTGACGCAGCAGGGTAAGCTTTTCCATCAGCAGGATCAGGATCGGCAGCGCGGTGACGGCGCAGGCCATGCCGATGCCGAGGACGAACTGCCACCACTCGCCTGCGCCGCCCAGCCAGCCGTCGCGCGCCAGCAGAAACAGCGCCACAGCGGCCCCGGACAGCAGCGGCACGCCCAGCGCCAGTCCGGCCGTGATCCCGCTTTCACGGCGATGCGTCCAGGCCGCGCCGAGGTCGAGCTCGATCCCGGCGATCATCACGAAGATCATTACCGCCCACCAGGCGACGCCATTGAGCGACTGGATCACGGACGGCGTGAATACGAAGGCGTGGTAGTCGGGGAAAGCCTGGCCGAGCACACCCGGCCCGAGCAGGATGCCGGTCAGGATCTGAACGACGACCAGCGGCGCGTAATAATCAGTCTGGCCAAGGCGCCAGATCAGCCACGGCACCGCGAAGATCAGGATCATCGCGATCAGATACAGTTCGGTCGAATTCATCTTGCAAACAGTCAGAAAATTTCGACCAGCCCGGTTTTTTCATCGGCAAGTGCTTGGCGGATCTCTTCCGCCGCATCAATCAGGACTCGCACGACTTGATGATTCGTGCAGTTCCCGAGTGCAAGCAGAACCACTTTTGGTGGGAAACCTCGAACTGCCTGCAGATCACGGAAGTCATCGTCCTTGCTGACCAGCGTATAACCCTGCTCTTTGGCGAACTGCCATACCTCCAAGTCGCTTGCCTGCTCAAGTCCGAGCAGTGCAACTTGCGAGCTACCGGGGAAATACGCCTGTAACGCTGGCACCAGGCGGCGCGAGAGGTTTTCGTCGAACAGCAGCCTCATGCAGCCTTGACCCACGCAGTATGCCGCAGGCGTGTGGCCGCGAAGCTCAAGCAGGCAAGAATGTCCTCGGGGCTCAACTCAGGGTAGTCGTCCAGGATCTCCTCCTGAGTCATTCCCGCCGCCAGCCAACCGAGCACGTCTTCCACACTGATGCGTAAGCCATTCACACAAGGCTGACCACCGCGTTTGCCCGGTTGAATGGAAATTCTGGGGTGCTGTTGCATGAGTTTCGCTCCGGTCGACATGCGCCTGCTGACGATGATAGTCGCACCCCGCCTGCGAGGCCACCCGGCCCATTTCCTCAATCCGGCTTGCGCCCGACGTATTCGCGGAAGATGCCGAACGTCACCATGCATTCGACCTCGGCGAAGCCGACGCCGCGCAGCGCGGCGAGGATGGCTGCGGGGTCGATCGCAGCATCGATGGTGTCGCCGTAGTAGGCCCACAGCCGGCGCACATCGGCGTGGCGACCCGAGACGCGGGCGAGCAGCGGCACCACGCCGCCGATGTAGGCGCGCAGCGCCAGTTGCCCCAGGCGGCCGGCCGGGCGGCTGATTTCCATCAAGCAGACACGTCCACCGGGGCGCAGCACACGGAAATACTCGCCGAAAGCGGCGTCCATGTCGCCGACGTGGCGCAGCGCGTAGCCCATCGACACGAAATCGACGCTGGCGTCCGGCAGCGGGATCGACTCGGCGTAGGCGACCAGGGTCTCGACCGCCAGCTTCTTGCGCAGCTCGGCGAGCATGCCGGGCGAGGGGTCGAGGGCGACAACCCGCCCGGACGGCCCCACCAGCCCGTGCGCTTCGGCCGCCACCAGGCCGGTCCCGGCGGCGGCGTCGAGCACGTGCATGCCGGCGCCGAGGCCGTTGCGGCGCAGGACTTCGCGCCGGTACCAGCTGCCGCTGCCGAGCGCGGTGATGCGTTCGGCACTGTCGTAACCGGCCGCGGCCGCGTCGAACATGTCGCGGGTCACGACGCGCCGCTGGTCCTCGCTGGTGAAATAGGCGTCGAGGCGATCATCGTCCTTGAGTGCGGAATTCTTCCGTGGCATTGCAAGCTCAACGTGTGAAAAAGTGGCGCGACAACAGCACCGGCAATCGGACGACAAAACCGCAGAACAGCCGGGCATGCATGCCGGTCAGCAGGGCGTTGTCGCGCAGGTAGCGAAAATGCGAGACGCCGCCTTCGTCGGCACGCAGGTAGCGCACCGGCGCATCGCGGTTGATCGGGCGCACGCCGGCCCAGCACAGGCGCACGACGGCCTCGGGATCGAAATCGAAACGGCGCATCCAGCGCTTGCCGCGCATGATGCGGATCAGCGGACCGAGCGGGTACACGCGAAAGCCGTACAACGAATCGCCGATCCCCATCCACAGGGTTTCAAAATTGGCCCACCAGTTCGAGATCTTGCGGCCATTGACGCGCAGCGCCGGGGCATCGGCGCCGAACACCGGGCGCCCAAGCACCATCGCCGCCGGATCGGCCATCGATGCAGCCATGAAATCCGCGATCAGGCTGGCCGGATGCTGGCCGTCCGAATCCATCGTCAGCGCATGGGTGAACCCCTCGGCGGCGGCCTGCTCTATGCCCTCGAGCACGGCCGCGCCCTTGCCACGATTCTCGGGCAGGACGATGACACGCAGGCCGTCATCCTCCTCCGCCATTGCCCGCAGGCGCTCGGCGCTGCCATCGGTGCTACCGTCGACCACCACCCACACCGGGGCCCATTGCGCACGCGCCGCAAGCACGGTGTCGAACACGGTATTGCCGGGGTTGTAGCTGGGGATCAGGACGAGATGAGTGCGGGATGCGGAGGGGCTGTCGAAGGGCATGGGTCAGGCGCGGGCGGTTGGCCGCGTGGCGGCGTCGAGTTCGGCGCGAAGATAGGTTTCCAACTCGGCGGTGAAGCCGGCGATGTCCCCCGTCGGCGGTGAAAAGCGACGCCCCAGGCGGATGCGGCAAGACAAGGGCAGGGTCGGCGGGCGGAACAGGGGCCAGGCCTTGCCCAGGTAAGGCGTCGAAAAGTCGATGAGCAGCGTTTGCACCGGCACTCGGGCACGGCTGGCGATCAGACCGGCGGTCGGCATGCAGCGGTCGAGCGGAAACGAACGGGTGCGCCCGCCCTCCGGAAAGATCACCAATTGCGCGCCATTGACCAGTTCCCGGCGGGCATTCTGCAGCATCGCCCACGGCGCGTCGTTGCGGATGTAGCGCGCCATGCGTGCCGCCGAACCGAACAGGATGTTGTCGAGCAGGCTCGCCTTCATCACGCAGACGGCATTGGGCAGGCACGACAGGACCAGGACCGCATCCAGCAGCGAGGGATGATTGGCCACCAGCACCATCGGCCCTTCGCGGCGCAAGCCCTCGAGCGCGGCGAAATCGAAACGGCAGGCACAGAACACGCGCAAGAAAGCCAGGTAGATACGGAACCCCAAGCAAATGGCATGGCGCCCGACGCGTTGGCCGATGCGTGGCGGCAGCAGCGGATTGAGCACCATAGCGAACGGTAGCCAGGTCAGGCAGACCACCGCCAGCCCCCCCAGCCCGAGACACATCGCCAGCTTTTCGTAAGCACCCCAGAGGTGCGCGCGCAGGGTCTTCATCGTGGCAGGCCGGCCATCGCCTCGATCTCAACGAGCAGGTCGCCGCGGCAGATATCGGCTTCGACGTAGCTGGCCTCGACGCTGCCGAACATGTCACGCAGGACCGAATCCACGGCGGCGTAGTCCGCTGCATGGCGCAAATAGACACGATACGCCAGCATGCCAGCGCAGAAGGGCCCCGTCCGCGCAACGCGGTTGGCCGCATCCACCACGGCCAGAATGTTCACCAGGGTTTCCCGCGCCTGCGCCGCGACGTCGCCGGGGTGCACCGTGCGATGGCCGACGATGCTCGCGGTGCCCGACACGAACAGGACTTCCTGCCCCGGCGGATAGGCCAGGGCCGCACGGGAAAAGGTCGGGCTACGCGGGCCGTAGTCATCGGGGTAGAAATAGGCGCTGAGCTGGCGGGGATTCTCCACCGGCACGATCGGCGTCGCACCGGCGAGAAACGCGATCGACAGCGGCCCACCGGCCAGCCCCAGCGCACACGCTGCCGGCACCTGACGGTCGGTGCCACGCCGGGCGGCGAGGAAGGCATCCTGCCGGCCGATGTTGAACTGGTGATAGCGTTCCAGCCCGTCCGTTTCCGCGTTGATCGCCCCCATGTAGTTCCACACCCGCCATAACTCGGGCACTCCTTGGTGATCGAGCAGGCGGAAGATGGCGCGATAGGCCGCCTCGCTGGCCGCCTGCAAGGGCGGCACCATGCTGCCGCGGAAACCGGACTCGTCCAGTTCGATGACGCCGTGGAGCACATCCCCGGCCCGCCGCCAGGCGATGCCCTCGTCGCAGCCGGTTTCACAGGGCCGAGAGGCGAGCCAGATCTCGCGCACCGCCGGCGAAGCCGCAGCAGGCAGGCAGGCGGGCAGCAACTGTTCCGGCCACGCGGCTGGCGCTGCCATGCCAAGCCGCGCACCGCCAAGGATGCAGGCCGGGTCTCCAGCCGCGATCTGCCCGGCCGTGCATATCTGCAATGACAGAAAGCTCATGTCGCGAATCTATTCAAACCGCAGTTTCGGTGCTGCGGATGTTGGAACGGCGCTGCTTCCATGCCGCCAGCGCGCGCCTGGGCTGGAACACATTGGCGGCGTAATACAGAAACTTGAACGCCCACACGGAACGCCAGATCGGCGTCCTGCCAAAAATGTCGCCCGCCAGCACCGAAAGCAGGGCCTCCTGGGTCCGGAAGACATTCTTCGGCCCCATGAAAAAATCCCGCATGATCGGATTCGTCATGCGGTAGATGAACCAGGAGAACACCTTCGGCCCATGTCGCATGCGGCGATCGAAATGCTTGAGCGCCGCGCGGGCCCGCGCCGGATCGCGCAGGCAGGCGTCGATGGTTTCGGCCGCGACCACCCCGCTGTTCATCGCCAGCCATACGCCGGACGAGAACACCGGATCGATGAACGCATAGGCGTCACCCAGCATCAGGTAGTTGCGCCCGTGATTACGCTCGGCTGCATACGAGAAGTTCCCCGTGCCCTCCACCGCGTGCACCAGGCTGGAATCCTTCAAGCGTTCGGCCAGCGGTGCGCACGTCGCGATACCGTCGCGCAGGAACTGCTCCAGGCTGCGCCTGCCCCTCGTCTTCATGTAATAGGGCCAAGTCACCATGCCGACGCTGGCCACGTCGTTCATCATCGGAATGAACCAGAACCAGCCGTGCTCGAACCAGAAGATGGTGATGTTGCCCGCATCTCGGCCGGCATTTCGGCGCGCCTGCGAAAAATGGCCATACACCGCGGCGCTGGTGTGTTTCGGGTTGCGATGTTTGATCTGGAAGCGGTTGGCGAGAAAAGTATCGCGACCCGATGCATCCACCAGAAAGCGCGCCTGCCAGGTCTGCTCGCGACCATCGTCATGGGTCGCGTGTACCAACACACGATCATCGGTCTCGAAGCTCACCTGCCTAGCACGGCAGCCCTCGATGACCTCGACACCGCGCCTGCGCGCGTTGCACATCAGCACCGCGTCGAAATCGGCACGCAGTACCTGGTAGGCATGGGGCATGGACTTGTCCCATGCCCCGTCGAAGTGGAAGGTCTGGGTATGGCCGTGATGTGGCGACACGAACTCGGCCCCATGCTTCTCCATGCCGATCGCACGCATTTCCTCGGCTACGCCAAGGCGCTCGAACAAGGGCAGATTGGCCGGGAGCAAGGATTCGCCGATGTGAAAACGCGGGTAGCGGTCCTTTTCCAGGACCACCACCCTGTACCCCTTCGCGGCCAACAAGGGTGCCACCGTTCCTCCGGCGGGACCCGCGCCGATCACCAGCACATCGCACTTACCAAGTTCATGATGCTGCATCTACCCTTCCGCCAGATTGATTGCCGTCGCTATTGCGGCGCAATATTACTTCAGCGCGGCCATTGCAGCAGCATAATCCGGCTCTTCCTTGATTTCGGGCACGAGCTGCGAATACACGACCTTGTCATTGGCGTCTACGACGACGACAGCACGTGCGGTCACGCCGGCGAGCGGGCCGGAAGTGATGCCCACGCCGTAGGCTTCGCCGAACTGCGGGTTGCGGAAGGTCGACAGGGTCTGCACGTTCTGCAGGCCTTCGGTTTCGCAGAAGCGCTTGGCGGCGAAGGGCAGGTCGGCGGACACGACCAGCACCACGGTGTTGGCGAGCTTGCCGGCTTCTTCGTTGAACTTGCGCGTCGAGGTGGCGCACACCGGGGTGTCCAGGCTGGGGACGATGTT
>QXGG01011244.1_pt1 | contig 20795 bp, 32 predicted proteins | sample 1982491 | NCBI WGS metagenome assembly QXGG01 (sample SAMN09924614, study PRJNA488089) | Wastewater metagenome, whole genome shotgun sequencing project. | isolation source: South African research farm wastewater | place: South Africa: Irene, Agricultural Research Council, Animal Production... | reverse complement strand
TTGACTTGCCTTTTATGAAAATGCCCTGAAAAAATATACTCAACATTATTTTGAAAGCTATCAAGGTTTATCTTTCCATTGTCTGGCATAGTTGTCATTGCGTTCAGAAGAAAACCGGGCATTTCAAAATGACCACAAACATATTTTGTCTTGATCTTTGGTATATCTGTGAACATATCACCAACCAACCATGGGACAAATGTATAATCACCAACTTCTGTTATTTCCGAAATAAGATGTACATTTGGATAGTCACGTGCAAAATCAACACTATTGACTTCCAATGAATCCCGGTAGTATGTATCATGATTACCAAGGATCATGTATACGTTATCGTAGTGACTTGCCAGCTTTCGGATACCTTTAATACCATACTGGAGGGTATTTACATTCAAAGAATTTCTGGAATGAAACCAATCACCAAGGAAAATACAGTCACGTTCATTACCAGAGTTTTCAATCATAAAGTCAATAAAGTCAAGACAATCTTCATTGAACTGGACCTAATTGCCTTTATTTCCAAAATGTATGTCGCCAAAAATTATAGCCATTTGTAACCTCACTGTTATAGAAAAATCCCGCATACTGGTATGTAGTATGCGGGAAATGGTGTTTCATGTCAAGTTTTAATCAGTAATCTTCACTATCCATTTGATATGCAAATGAAGACATTCCAAGTTCTTGTTGCATGATTTCATCGCGAATATTCCTCTGATGCTTTTCAAGTTTTAGAACCTTGATAAACGAAGTCTTGATAATTTGTGAAAAATAACTAAATGGGTTATTGGATCGGGACTCATCAAACTGTAAGCAAACTGTTGCCAGTTGAAGAAGTGCTTGACCTTTCATTTCATCAAGGTATGAATATCCACTAAAATTCGCTTTGGTTCCATACCGATTTGCAAGCTTGATCATTGCATTTGATAGATTATTTGATACTTTACCATGATCAGAAGAGTAGTGACCATTTTCAAGTCCACCTACCCAATGTGATCTTCCAACTTCAACCAGTTCACCATTACGGTAAGCATAGTGTTTAAATGGTGGGAAGTGGATACGGTTCAGAAGGTTCTTCTTATTCTTTTGTACGTCTTTGGGTATATGATCAAATGTCATCATACGAAACACAATATCTTCTAACTTGATCATATCTTCGGTGATATGGTTCTTTGCCATGAATGCATCAATTTCAGATTTCGTTGCATCATTTTTTGCAAGATTTCTAAGGTTGGTTTGGTTTAACTGATTTGCTTTTATAATTTTTGCACGTTCAATGAGATCATCTGTGATTTCGGAAAAGTCGTTTATTATGACGGTGAAATCTGCATATGCATCATCTAAAAAGTATGAGTACTATTTTTTTGATTGGTTAATTTCATATAATAGTTCGGTGTTTGACAAGTAGTTAATCCTTGTCCGTTTTCTGACTGCCATTCTAATCTCCTAAAAACGCAAAAATGCCACAAACTGTTACTTTTCTACAGTTAAATAACTATAGCACAGTTATGGCAAAAATACAACACTTATCTTATTTATGGAGTATGGATAATGATAATACCAAAATTAGTACCAAATAGAACATTGGGTGGTATAGTTCAGTCCACAATCGGAAGTGTTGTTGGTAGCACTGGAATACTTGGTGGTATTGCTGGTATATTATCATCTGGGATTGGCAGTGCATTGAATAATGTACTTGGTGGCAATGCGGGTATTGGATTTACAGGTAGTGACACGCTTGTGCGACTATCATTCAAACGTGGACATCCATATTCATCATACCCCGGTATTCTTCAACCATTGGCACAAACTGGTGGATTGATTTTCCCATTTAGACCATAGATAAGTATCACACGACAAGCCAATTATGAAAGTATTAGTCCTGTTCACAGTATGCAAGACTATAAATCATTTCGTGGAAATACTGCTGCACAAATTTCAATAACTGGCGATTATGTTGCACAGACCGTTGAAGAAGCAAGATACCTGCAAGCTGCCATGCATTTCATTAGAACGGCGACATTGATGTCATTTGGTACTGGTGGTTAGGTTCCTGCTGGTATGCCTCCCCCTGTCCTAAATCTATCTGCATATGGCCCAAATAACATCAACAATGTTCCTGTCTTACTAACGATATCAAGCACCGAATATCCACCTGACGTTGATTATGTCAATGTTGGTGGAAATGAGATACCGACGATCATCAAACTTAACACCGTATTGGAAGTCCAACTTTCCCCTGCGCAATTGCGTAGGTTTAACTTGGATGCTTTTGCGGCTGGTAACATGCAAGGATACATATAATGTCAGATATTTCAGAAACCAGAATAATCTATAGTTAGAAGGATATCTACTATGATACCCCGATTTCAGATAATCGTTTTCTTGACTTTTATGTTCCGCGATAGGTTCCACCTGCCGATGATGATGATTTCATTGTGCTGGAAAAGAGACATGAATTTAAACCAAATGTGTTAGCATATGATTTGTATGCAGATGATCGGTTGTGGTGGATTTTTGTTAGATTAAATATGGATACCATACAAGACCCTATTCGTGATATGCGCGAGGGTGTTATTCTTAGGGTTCCAAAACCTGAACGCATTTTTTCACTATTTTCATAAGGATGATGGATGTCATTTATACCCAATCCACTAAGTGAGTTTGAATAGTATTCATACCATATTTCTTTTAGTATGTCGAAACAGATTGAAGGGAGTATCGCCAAGTAGCCTGCTTCACCGGGATCATTAATAATAGCGGAAACTGGCAAATAGGCACAGTATTATGTTGAAGAATTATCATTGGAAACAATAACACCGAGTGTCGGTGAGGCAACTATTACAAATATTACAACTGGTCTTCTTACTATAATTGAACCACAGGGGTTTACGTTGTTTGATAGAATGGTTGCTGGAATGATACAACAGGGTTGGAAAAATTTTGGCGATACGGTATATCATCTTGATATTTCATTTAATGGTTGGACCCCTGCTGGAACACCATTGTCGAGAACTATACGGTAGCAATACCGTGTCAAAGTGGCGAATATATCCACTGAATCCGATCAGATGAAAACTACATACCGATTTGATCTTAGGGCGTTTGAACCTGTTGTTATGGCCGAAGAGTCAATTTCCCCAAAACGACAATTCCGATCAGAAATAAAGCAGACACTACAAGAAACCATAAAAGAATTTGAGCGTATATTCAATAAAACTGCACAGGGCATTCAAAATTCAACGCGCTATAATGTTGGTATTGCAGACAGATATCAGTTCAATATTGGTCCAAATCTTGCACAACTGAATTTAAAAATGCCCATTGAAGTTCAATCGGATACATCAGTTAATCAAAAAGATGGGGATGGTAAGTTATTTTATAATTATGGTGGTGAGCGAATTGATGAAGCATTGATGAAGATTGTATCAAATGCAAAAGATATAGCCAAGACAATGATACCCAACCTTACGTCTGAGGGGCACATTGATTTCACAAAACCACCAGAACCCAGATTGTTAAAATTTTTCACATGTGCGGTTGATCTGTCATACGGACCATTTAATACTGAACTTAACCGCTATCAGCGAATATACGAGTACACTATAGATATTGTTCCACGCCCCGATTTAACACAACTTGCACCAAATGCAAGTCCAGCATTGTAGAGAGCATTATCGTTAGTAAATGAGGGTTTACTACGAAAGCGGTATGATCATTATTTTACTGGAAAAAACACAGAGGTTATTGAAGCAAAAATAGACTTTAACACCTCGTATACTGCATATCAAGGCGCATATAATAATATACCTGCTGAATATGGACATAGTATTACCGAAGAGGGGCGACAAAATGAAATAGGTCTTGGACCTTTCAGAAAAGGGCCACTTGGTCAATTAATTTCAATATTCAACTCTTTATTTTCAAGCTTGGGTTTCGTCAAGAATATAACAGGTTTTAATTCAAATCTTTTGGAAACTCTACCGCTATCAAACGCAATGAATGGTTTCATCACATAGTTTGTAAAACCAGTGCAAAGCCCAGAGCAGTTGGTATCAGGTATGAACACCATAAAGAGTCCTTATGATATTGCACAAGTTGGCTCTATTACATATTATTATTCAAAGATGACGAACCCATTTCAACCTTTGGTAGAAATAAAATTAGTTGTTCGTGGTGATCCATACTGGATTGATAGAAATGTCGGCGGCGTTTCACAATATACGCAAGGAACACAATATTTTTATTATTACTCGCGTACCACAGAGCCAGCAAATGAAATGACAGGTCTTTCTTTTAATTTTGGAAAAATAAATTTTGAAGGTATATACAGTATACCACATGTAAAATCTACATTTGCTGGTGGCAAATTCACACAAGAGATCACCGGGATACTTGATACTGAAACCGTTGGTGTGAGCATACCACCATAATACAAAACCCCGCTTAAATTGCGGGGCCTTGTTTTTTCTTAATATCCGAAACTGTTTTCACAACTATTTTTCGTGTATCATATGTTGTTTCCCAAGCTTCTTCATATGTTATTGCACCGTTCATAAAGTATATGATCTCTATAATTTCACCTTCGATTGCTTCTTGATTTTTCTTGAAGGTTAGCAGAAATTCACTTACATTATGACCCGTTAATTGGAGTAGTTGTTTCCTGAAAAATTTGATTGATCAAATTTAACCTCCACTGAATATTCATGACCACAATCTGGGTTTTTACATGTTACTGGAAACTCTGATGGAACACCAATATCATTATTAAGTCTACCAAGCTTTCCATTAATGATTTCGCTACGATCACTTTCCATATCATCAATGAATTCCATGATGAATTTACGATCTGATACACGTTCTTGAACCACATATTCGCCATCTTCTTTTGTCAAGATATCAACGCTTTCAATTGAGTTGAGAAGTGTCTGTTTTTGAAAATCCGCGATACGTTTGAAAGCTTCTTCCATTCTGGTTCTACGTTCTTCATCTGAAATGCTGTTACTTGTGCGTAGAACCTGTGTTAGACGGGCTTGTTCATACAAAACAATATTCGCATTGGTAACATCATGATACAACTATGGGCGCATATTAATACGAAGAGGAACTTCACCATCTTCAAGTATCAAGAAAGGTTCAATATCGGTATCGTTTATTGTTACTGTTGCATCAAGGATCGATCTGATTGAAAATTCTTCTTCATGTGTATTTTTACATTGTGGGCATGAACAATTAATCTTCAATTTATCACCACGTGACGCATACTGGATACCAAGAAGCATTGCTTCTACATCTGGGACGGTGAGTAATTTCACATCTTTACAGTTTACAGTACAACTACGCAATAATTGATAAATTGCATCGCCATTTAGTAATGCATCGGGGTTATTCAAAATTAGTTCATCCGTGGCAGTCATCGCCTTCAATGGAACTTCACCATTTGGAGAATATTGGAATTGATCTTCTGGGTAGAATTTACCATTTGTTGGAAGCTTTATGTAGATTTTTGGCACTCGTCCAAAATGCTTTAGTGGGTTGCTTGCCATAAAATATGCTCCTTATATGACATTAAATAATAGGTAGGTTTATTGGGACATTCATCATGAACGAAATCCGTGATAATATAATATATTTAATAGCAGAATTCCAGCGTTATTATCCTCAATGGGTACAAGAAGGTATGGAACTTAGCACGAATAATGTAATATAGACATTAAACCGAATTGATAGGAATCTATCCAAGTCAAATACAGACACACTGGTGGGTATTAAAACACTTAATACTACAATGAATGCATTTGCAAAAGCTATGGGTAGTGCATAGGTCACAAATATAAAACTATTGAAAGATGAACATACATATAAGAGAGCTATTCTTGAAAGTATGAAAAAAGAAGCACTGTCCCGAAAAGAACAGACAGTGCATCTTGATAAGGCTATAAAATCATTGAAAACTTTTACAAATGAAGTTGATGAGTTGAATGATTTACACGAAGACTTGAATAAAACCATAAAGATGAATACAAAAACACTGGAAACGCTTGGTGGTGAATTAGAAACATTAGATGATACCGTCGCCAAAGTTAATAAGAATACAAAACGTGCCGCAGAAAATATAGATGTTGTTGCAGATGATATGAGTCGTGTATCTCGGGATATGTCATCCGTAATTACAAGTATAGCAAAATCACACCGCACAATCGAACAGTTTATGAATCAAGTTCGTGGGAATCTAAACGATTCTAACTCTGTTGGTTCAACAATTTCTGGTATGGGTGATACAGTCGCCCTAGTACTTGAAGGTATAGCGGCCAAAGCCAAACGGTTTGGGGTTGCAGCAGAAGTTGCCGCAGGCGCAACACGTTTAATAGCAGGAACCTATGGATCACTTGTAAACGAAATTGAACAACAAAATAAGGTATTTCGCGACCTAAACAAATCTGGCATACTTTTATCACGTAGATTTGATGAAAGTATATATATGGCAAAGGAATTTAACCTTAATCATCAGGCTATGGTAAAGACCATGATGGAAAATAACTCATTGTTTGCAAAAAGTTCACAATCAACTATGAGTGAATTTTTGAAATTGTCGAAACTTGCAACACGTCAGGATACAATGTATACGCGCCTTGGCTTGAGTCAAGAAGAAACGTTGGATTTTATGGCAAAATATATGGAAACAATGAAACTTCAAGGAAATCTACAACGGGCAACACTTCAGAATACACTACAGAGTACAATAGATAGTGCGTTTATTGGTATGCAAGCCACTGCAAGATTTTTTGGTAAAGAACTTACAGATATTTTAAAACAGACTAATGAATTTTTACGAAAAGGTGAAACCCAAGCCCAAATTGCTATGTTTACTTCAAGCGTTGATCCTCGTCGTCGTGAAGAAGTTACTTCCAGACTTGCTAAAGCTGAAAACCTAATCAGAATGCAACCAGAGGAAGCACAGGAAGCACTACGAGCCATCGCACTTGAAAATCTACGACAGGAATTTGGTGGCATTATACCCGGTGATAAGGCAGGTTCAGCAATGGCATCCACTAACTTTTCACCCGCAATTTCAGCCGCATTGGGCGACTTTATGCGGAATAAAAATATGACGATGGATGAAGCACAGGCTAGATTAATGATGGGTACCCAAAGCGACTATAATAGGGATATGGCAAATGGCAATGTTGCTGCAAGTACAGCACTATTTGGTCCAGATAGTGTCAAAGCCGCTGCAACACTACCGTTTCAGTTAGCAGGTGCATATGGAAATTAGACTCCACAAGAGTTTCTTGAAAATCAAAGACTTGGGATGAATGTTGCGACTGGAACTGGATCATATGTTGCAACCGATGCTGAAAAAAATTCAGAAAGACTGCAAAGCCAATTTGTAAGTCTAACGAACCGTGTATTCGGTGCACTTAATGCATTCAAAGAGACAATATTTGATTTTGGAAAAACAGAAACATCATATATAATGATGAATAAAATTGGGGATGGCATAGAAGAGATAACAAATGCAATTGACTTCTTCTCTGATGTATCTAATACCGCATTGGATAGTGATTTTATGCAATCAATTGCAAATAATATCGAAAAAATAGCAATTGCAGCAGGAACGGTTGCCGCTATATCAACAGTATGGGCTACTAAAAACGGACTATCTGCAATTTCATCAGGTGCGAATGCGGCGGCAGCAGGTGCCACCGCAGGTTCAGCCGCATCGGGGGGAACTGCAAGAACATTTGGTCAACGGGCAATGCAGGCATTAGGTAAAGTGGTATCAAGAGTTGCTCCGGGTATTGGTATGGTTATCCCAGATCAAATGGGGGATGGGACATTACCGTTGAGCATGGCTGGAAGTTCAGCAATATCATCCGAACAACGTTTCAATTCTATTAAAGCAATTGAAGATGCACTATTAGATGAAATACTATATGCCCGCATGACGGGGGGTAGTGTTGATTTAAGTAACATACATCATTTATTATCACAGGTCTCACCTGCCATAAGTCAATCAGAGAAAGATGGAATTCGTGATCGCTTAATAAATAAACGGGGTATATCAGGATCAGAAATACCACATTTTGCGCGTGGTGGGGTAATTGGTAGACCAACAGTTGGACTACTTGCAGAAGCAGGTCGTCCAGAAATGGTTATGCCACTTGACCCCGCAATGAGTGATCTTGCCAAACATATTGCAGAAAAACACGTTGAAATTGTTGGGCCATTTTTGAGACAATTGAACCGCGATTTGATATATAAGATATATCGTGAAAATGGTTATCCACTTGACTTAATATTCACTAAATCATTAGATAAGTTCTTTTTTAGTAAAATGGAAATACAGAGTACGTTTGATGCGTTAAACAGTGGAATGAATAATGCAGGACTTCAACGCACGATAAACCTTATGGAAACAATGGGGCATAATATACGAAAAGGCGCACATACAAGTGCAATCAATGATATTGTATATGGGCGACCAGATGGTGGCTCTGCTGGTGGTTCTAGTGGTGGCCATGTCGGTGGTGATGCATAGGGATTATTGGGTCTTATACATAAAACCGAAGCTTCAAGTTACAGCGAGCTTTTTGGAAATGCAGAACAGGTATTTGACATTGACCCCACTAAAATGACACTTAATGAGGTTATTGCATTTCAATAGCGCCGGGGACAGGGATCATATTTTGATTACGTTGCACAACGCAACAACGGTGTAGGAAGCACTCCGGTCGGTCAATTTCAGATAATAGGTGATACACTTAAACAAACCATAGCTGAAATGAATTTGGCGGATGCAGGTTTGACTGGAAATGAGTTATTTGATAAAAACATGCAAGATAAGATGTTTGCACATCTTGCAAACAAACGCTTGAATAATGCATTAAGAAGTGGTGGTGATTTTAAAGCTAATGCACTTCGTGAGTTTCGGGCCGAATGGGAAGGGTTTAAGCATGTTCCCGATGATGCACTATATGCCGCAATCACGTAGTTTAGAGATACTGGTAATCTCAACGGTGTTATGACGGGTGACGGATCAAATGTTATAATGGAAAATCAGGGTGCAATACGAAATATGTCTATTAGTCCGGAATTACATCAAAAATTATCAGATGCAGTTATGAAAGTTTTTGGCCCCGGATATGTGGCAGAAGTTTATTCTGGTGGCAATGATCCAAACAATCCATATGGATCAAATCGCCATAACAATGGAATGGCAGCAGATGTAAGAATTCGCGCCCCAGATGGAACATATCTAACTGGAAATCAAAACGCTGCACTTGCACAGTATTGGTTAGCTGCACAACATGGCAGTGCAGGTGCTGGAATGGGCGCAGGCGGCACGGGACTACATCTTGACTTATTGACGCAAGACAAACTCGCATCAAATCAAGGTCTATCATGGACCTACGAAAATGCAACAAAATCACAAAGATAGGCACTAAATAATGGACGAGCAGGAATAATGCCAGAACTGTATGTCCCAAATACGATGCCAACAAGTGCAACAACACCATCCACGAATTCACAAAATGCACAAACCCTTGAGGCTGTTACCGCCGCCGCAAATGTCATCGCAGACAAGGTTGTTTTTGCATTAAATACAACCAGCGCAGATACACAGCGCGTAATTCGTGACCAGCAGGTAGCCATCGCTCGAATGAACGGTATAGTTGCTGCACCACGCGGAGGAAGATAATAATGGCTTCATGGAAACGATTTTTTAATACCCCAACACCACTAAAAAATCAAGGTGGAAATTCTTCTGAACTAATGGGAAGTACCGCACTATCCCAACAAAATAGTATCAGAGAAACATTTACTGGTCCATCTAACCGATTTGAACGGTACAATCAGTTTGATATACTTGATCGTGACCCAATAGTCAATCAAGCACTTAATACTATTGCCGAATTCTGTACACAAGAAAATCATTTCACAAAGCTACCATTTGATCTTCGTTACGGTGAAGATATTTCCGATACTGAAACCATTATTATCAAAGAAACGCTTTCAAAATGGTGCTATATAAACACTTTCAAAAATCGTCTCTTTTACATTTTTAGAAATACCCTAAAGTATGGTGATACGTTCTTTGTTCGTGATCCTGAAACATTTGAACTTCATTATGTTGATCCACGAAATGTTGAAAAGATTGTGGTTGATGAAACACAAGGTAAAAAGGTCCATTCATATTTTATCCGAAACGTGTCCTTAAATCTTGCGAATAAGATTTTCACACATGATACACGTGATCAACATGCAACTGGTTTCTACAATTTCAATTCCACCCCACGTACACAAAATTCTGTTGGGCAATCAACCGAAATTCCAGCCCAACATGTAGTTCATATTACCCTAAACAGTACAGGCATGGACTATATATCATGGCCATTTTCCGCGTCAATTATTGATCCAGTATACAAGACTGCAAAACAAAAAGAATTGTTGGAACAGGCTTTCTTAATTTATACTATTCAACGTGCCCCAGAACGTAGGGCATTTTACATTTATACTGGTGATAAACCATCACATCAGGCCATGCAATATGTTGAAAGATTTAAGAACGAACTTCACCAAAAGCGTATCCCAACGAGGTAGACCGATGGTCAACAATCATTGATTGATGGTGGTTACAATGCCCAACATATTCTTGAAGATTTTTACTTTCCAGTAAATGCAGAAGGCCAAGGCCCAAGAGTTGAAATGCTTTCTGGAAGTGATGCAATGGCGTCCGGTGTTGATAATCTTGCATTCTTCAATAACCTTATTCTACGTGGTCTGGGTATCCCAACTTCATATATTCCCAATTCTGGTGAAGAAAGTCAAATCACATTCAATGATGGTAAGACTGGTGTTGCACTTCTACAAGAATGGCGATTTGCACAATCTTGTATGCGTATTCAGCGTCTTCTTATAGATGTGTTTGATTTTGAATTCAAGCTGTTTTGTAAAAAACGTGGGCTAATTTTTAACTCATCTGAATTCAATCTTGAATTTGAAGAACCCCAATCCTTTGGTGAATATCGCCAAATGGAAAAAGATTCATCGCAACTTAACGTAGTTCAACAGGCTCTTGGTATTGAATTTATTTCTAAACGTTTTGCCCTTAAACGATTTGGTGGTTTTTCGGATGAAGAAATCAAAGAGAATGAACGGCTATGGAAAGAAGAAAATAAGTCAAAGATTGTTGACAAAGTTGCCGATATTGAAATTGGTGATCTACAGAACATTGGACTAAATAATGTAGGTATTAAGAAACCATCAGGGGAAGAAGACAACGATGAAACTGAATGAGTTATTTGAATCTGATGATTTTGGTCAACCGTCAATGAAAACAACCAATGATAAATTGGCACAATTAAAAATAGACGATACCAGAAAACCAAAGATAACGTTGAAAAAACTAAATTCACTTAGAAAGCTTCGTGAATTTAAAAAGTTTGAAGATTTGAAACGTCAATCATTGGTATCTATTATGTATGGTGGCGGCGGCGATACTAGACCATCATTCTAAAAATCGTTATTTTTGGCTGTTTTATATTGTTTTTTAGCATTATTGCTAAATAGTTTTACAATAATAATAAACCATCAAACTGTCAGCACATCATAGGAGATTAACAATGTCAGTTAACACTAAACTAACCAAAATGCTTGAAAGCCTTAATGAAAACGATGAGGCTACTGCACGTAAACTATTCCATGAAGCAATTGTTGAAATGGCCAAAGATATTTATTCCGAAATGGAAGACTTTGACCTTGATGACGATATGAATTTTGAAGGTGATGATGATCTACCTGAAATGGAAGATGATCTTGACCTTGATGATCTTGATCTTGATTTTGACGATGAAGACCTCTTTGAAACGGATATGGAAGATGATCTTGAGTCTGACATGGATATGGATATGGAAGATGATATGGATTCTGACATGGACATTGAAGATGAAATGGATGCAATTGACGATGAAATGTCTGATGTTGAAGATGAAGGCGAAGGTATTGAGTCTGAAATTGAAGAACTTGAAGGTCGCATTGACGATATTGAAGATGCTTTCGCAAAGCTTGAAGCAGAATTCATGTCAATCAATAATCCAGATCAGGCAGAAGATATGCCACTTTCCGATATGGAAGAAGTTGATGATGAAGAACTATCATTTGACGATGAAGATGAAGATGAAGATGAAACCGTCAAGGAATCTGTTGATCTTGTAAAGTCAAAAGAAGCAAAAAATGTTGTTGTTAAGGGTCATGATGGTCTTCCAAAGAAGATTAAGACCGATAGCAAGGGCCAAGTCACCAAACTTACTGCAAAAGATGTAAAGGTTAAAACCCATACTTCTGCTGCACAAAAGGCAGGTGGTAATACTGCAAAATCATCCAAGGACATGATGAAAAAGTCCTAATGATTAGTGATAATGGCCCGGTTTTTAATAATCGGGCCAAAAATCGCATTTTTAGGCCCATTATTGGGCCTTTTTATTTTTAAGTGTTAAATAATCATATACCAAATATTGGGGTAGTATAATGAACAGTCTTTTGCTTGAGCATAATACATTTGAAGACGCAAGAATTGAACTCATGGAAGATTCAGCAATGGATAAGAATGGGAACAAGAAATTGTGCATGAAGGGTATTTTCCTTCAAGCAGATGTTCGCAACCACAATAAGCGTGTATATCCACTAAATGAAATTAAGAATGCAGTTGATAGTCTTAATGACAAGATTAAAAAGTTTGGTCCTGTTCCCGGTGAATGTGCCCATCCTGATGGTCTTGAAATTAATATTGATCGTATTTCTCATTCTATTTCTGAAATGTGGATGGATGGTAAAAATGGAATGGGTAAATTGACTCTTTTACCTACCCCTCTTGGCAATGTTATTCGTACCTTATTGGAGAATGGTGTTAAGCTTGGGGTATCAAGTCGTGGTGCAGGCGAAGTTGATCCATATGGCGAAGTGAAAGATTTTCAAATCATCACTGTTGACATTGTTTCTACACCATCTGCACCAGAAGCGTATCCAACAACAATCTATGAACAGCTAATGTTTGCTAAAAATCAAAAAGAGATTACCAAGCTTGCAGAAGCGGTTACATATGATTCAACGGCCCAAAAGTATTTCAAAAAAGAAATTCTGTCTTGGATGGATTAGAATTTCACAATTAGGAGACGCAAATGAATGCTAATCTGCAAAAATTACTTGAGGGTTCAGTTCTAAACGAAGAAACGAAGACTGCTTTGGTTGAAGCATGGGAAGCTAAACTAACAGAAGCCCGTGAAACAATTGCTGCTGAACTTCGTGAAGAATTCGCACTTCGTTACGAAAACGATAAAAATACAATCGTTGAAGCTACCGAAAAAATGGTTAAGGAAGCTCTGCAAGAAGAATTTAATGAACTTGCAGAAGACAAGAAAGCCATTAAAGAGCTAAAAATGAAGCTAAAAGAACAGAATGAAAAACTGGCCGAAAAGGCACTTGGCTTCATCAAAGACATGGTTGCAGAAGAAATCCAAGAATTCAGGACTGAACGCAAACAGGTTTCCGAAGGTATGGGCAAACTACAAAAATTTGTACAAACTCAACTTTCAGAAGAACTAAAAGAATTCTCACATGACCGCAATGAACTAATTCGGGAACGTGTTGAATTTGAGAAAACAAAGGCGACTAAACTAAAAGAAGCCCGTGACCAATTTATCAAGTCTGCTGCTAAAGTTACAGAAAAAGTGATTCGTGAATCACTGACTGCTGAAATCAAACAGCTACGCGAAGATATCAATGAGTCAAAAAAGGCCCATTTTGGTAAGAAGCTATTTGAAGCTTTCGCAACGGAATATATGAATTCACATTATTCAGAAGGTTCCGAAGTGAAAAAACTGACTAAAGTTTTGGAATCAACTAAACGTCAAGTGCAAGCACTTTCCGAATAGGTGAAAACAAAAGATCGTCAACTAATGGAAGCAAAAAAAGAAGCAAAGCTTCGTGAAGAACTGCTTGAGCGCAATGAATCACTTAACAAGTTGCTTTCCCCACTAAACAAAGATCAGCGTAAAATTATGCAGAAACTTCTTGAAAGTACCCCAACTCAAAAGCTGGAAGAAAACTTCAAAAAGTATGTTGGCAAAGTTGTCAATGAAGACTTTAGGCATGATAAGCGTAATGTTCTAAATGAAACTACTAAAATTGAATATGATGGAAATCGTGGTCAAACATCAAAACTTACCGAAAGTAAGGAAGATGATTCAGTAACACGTCTAAAGTCATTAGCAGGCATTAAGTAAGGAGATAATAATGCGTGATATTCTTAAAGAAGGTTGGCAAGATGCTAAATCAGTCCTAACCGAAGGTCTATCCGGCCATAAAAAAGCAGTTGTTGAAGTTCTACTTGAAAACCAGCGCAAAGCACTTCTTGAAAATGCACCCGCTGTTGCAAGCTCTGCTTCACACATTGCAACACTAAACAAGGTAATGCTACCAATCATTCGCCGTGTTTATCCAAACGTTATTGCAAACGAGATCGTAGCTGTCCAGCCAATGACTGGTCCAGTTGGTCAGATTTCAAGCCTTCGTGTTCGCTATGCAGAAACCGTAGGCGGTGCAAATGGCGTAACCGCAGGTACCGAAGCACTGTCACCATTTGACATCGCTCGCTTCTACTCTGGTAATGAAGACCCTGCAAACCCTGCCGCTGCTGAAACCACAGCACTTGAAGGCCGCAAGGGTCGCGCTGTCAACGTCCAACTCGTAAAGGACACCATCACTGCAAAGACTCGCCGTCTTTCAGCCACATGGACCTTTGAAGCAGCACAGGACGCACAAGCACAATATGCTCTTGATCTTGAGCAAGAAACCCTTGCCGCAGTTGCACAAGAAATCGCAACTGAAATCGATCAGGAAATTCTACTTGCACTTCGTCGTCTACCCGGTGCACCAACTGCAACCTATAACCAAAATGCGGTTTCTGGTGTTGCAACCTTCGTCGGTGATGAACATGCAGCATTTGCTACACTGGTTTCCCGTGTATCAAACCTAATCGCAAGCCGTACCCGCCGTGGTCCTGCAAACTGGATGGTTGTTTCACCAGCCGTTCTAACCCTTCTACAATCTGCACGTACATCTGCATTCGCACGTACCACAGAAGGCAACTTTGATGCTGCAACCAACACCCAATTTGTTGGTACCCTAAACAACAGCATTAAAGTATATCTTGACACATATGCAACTGACAATGAAGTTGCTATGCTCGGTCTCAAGAAGTCAGATCAGGAAGCTGCACTATATTATGCACCTTACGTCCCACTGATGAATACACCAGTAATCATCGATCCAGATACCTTCCTACCAACAGTTGGTTTCATGACCCGCTATGGTCTAAAGGCTCTGACCGATACTTCTTCATCACTTGGTAACTCTGCTGACTATATCGGCACAATTCAGATCGAAAATCTGCGCTTTATCTAATAAAGTGACCATAATAGAAAAGGCGGGAAATTTTTCCCGCCTTTTTTCATTGAAATTTCTTTTTCTTTGGTCGGATCAGTTCTGAATACCGTTTTTCAACATTATCTACCAATTTGTCATAATTTATTTCATATCTAATTGAAAAACGTTGATCAGTGCCATATTTACCAAGTAGTGTGGTGATTAGTTTACTAAATTCGGAATATGATTTGACAATGAAGTTTTGTTCATCTATTACGACTTCAATCTTTGTAGTATAATGTTTTGGAATAAAATTCTGTCTATTGTCTACCGAATCTTTTATAGTATTCCATACTACCCGTGTTTTATATACACTATTAGACCGATTTGCTTTCATTTACATTTTCTACTTTCTTGGTTGTTTTCTTTGTAGTCTTTGGCTTATCCAATTTAATTGCTTCTGCACGTTTTCGTTTGGCTTCTTCAATCAAAAATTTTGCTTGATCTTCCAAATCTTCTGCTTGTAGTAGAAGTGTCTTCTTACGACCTTCAAGATTTTCTTGTTCCTGTGCTTCCAGTTGTGTCTTAGCAACATTTCTCTGATTTTCAAGTTCAGCATCGCTAATATTATCCAAACCAAGAGACATTTTTTCCATTGTGCTATTGATTTCGGAAAGAAGAATTTCAATACCCGGTGCAGGAACCATTATGATCTTGTCTGTTGGAAAACGTTCAAGAAGTTTATCCTTGTGGAAGTTTTCAAGCATAGAACCACCATTTGGATGACCAGTGCGATATAGAACTTCATAAATGCTTGGAAGCCTCTGTGTACTTGGGTCTTCAATCAGTTCCATAAATTCAGAACGAACATTTGCCGCCATTTTTTCTGGATTAACAACCAGACAGTGTTTCGTATCATTTGGGATAGACATGAACACTACAACAACTGTAACGTTTGTGCCTAAAATTTTACCATAGTGTCTCTTCATACTATCTCCTTATTTTCATGGAATTGTTTTACAACCGCAGATACCTTTTCATAAAGTTCAATGCGATTTTTGAGTTCGGTTACAGAAAGCCCATTCAGGTTTTCCATCAAAATGGAACAAATTCGTTCCATATCTTCAATATTTAGGTTGGTGTGTATAGCAAAATCAGTCAATGAAATCTCCAAATGGTGGATTGTAATGATCGTGAATTCTTCCGATTTTTATTAGATTTTTGTCCCATCCAAGATATTTTTCCCATGTCGGATGAGATATTACAACAGGGTACCTTTTACGTTTATTTGCAAGTTCGTAGTATGTTGGTGCAATTGGTTGCCTCAGTGGTTTCTTATATTTATCCGCCTTAACTTCGTTACATTTCTTGCATGACATGACAATATTCTTGAAATTTTTACCACCACCATGTGATCGTGGAATAACATGATCCATTGTTAAATCTTTTGGTGCAAACATTTTATTACAATACTGACATGTAAATTCATCACGATATAGAAGATTAATCCTTGAAAATTCAGGGACGTACCGGTTCTTGTAGTATTCACGTGTCATTATGACCGATGGTTTCGGAATTGCCATGGACTGTGAATGAATGATTTCATCATATGTATCCAAAACATTGACCTTATTGAGAAGAATCAATTTTATGGCAGATTGCCATGGGATTGCAGAAAGTGGGATGATGGAAAGTGGATTTCCATCAGAGTTAAGAACCAATGTGTGCTACATTTTAGGGGAGTGTCCGTTCCAATAATTTTTTCACGTTGTCTTTTTTATACTTATATAGGCGATTACCCAATAGGCGCATATTCTTGATACGCCATTCATTAGTATCTGTCAACCTTGAAGCTACAGATACAATACGATCAATTACCTGTACCAATTTGTCTACATTATTTTCAGTATTATCAATTTCTACAAATACCAAATGATCACCATCTTTGTTGATGCCATTAGACACTTCGGTATCAAGTATTTCTTTAATTGCTGCTTTTTCCAAGAAAGTAGCAAGATCATCCGCACCTTCTGGGTTTTTTGAATAGAATGCAATTACTAAAGTCTTATCGTCAATTTTGGATACGAAGTCGTCAATCTAAATTACTGGATGAATGACACCATCAAGATCACCTGCGAACAAACCTTCACTTAGTTTCATTATCTGTCTCCTATGGTGTTTCTGGTGTCCCTCCACCAATATCGCCACCAAAATTAGGCGATGGTCCACCAAAATCATCACTACCAAAATCATTGTTTGCATCAAAGTCACCGAAGTTTTCGCCACCATCGGTTTCATCGGCAACATTTTCAATTGCTTCAATATCGATCATGTCTTCAATATCTTTCAATTGTTCGGCTTGACGTTGATCAGTTACCAATGCATGTGGAATATCAAGTTGAACATACCATACGTAAACTGATTTTGTTACTTCTTTGTTTTGCTTTGACGATTCATCTTCATCAATTTCTTTTTCTTTTACTTTTTTATACTTGACACTGATGCCAAATTCTTTTAGAACTTTTGCACCTTCTGGATCGGGCATATCTTCATATGAAAACCGTAAAATGATAGAAACAAAATATCTTTTGATAAATGGTCCAGAAATCAATTCACCTTCTTCCCAACCCTTATATGGATATAGAATGGCGTCTTCGGACAAAAACTTTTCAATATTAAGTGCCACATTTAGTAGAACACTATTGTCATAAAATGCGGTAACAAGATTGTTGCGCAATGTATCTAAGTTTGACATTTATCTTCCTTAAACTACTACTGTAAGTATTTAAGGAAAAATCAATGTTCATAGAAATCTTTCAACGCAATCTTCTCTTCGTGATCCGCTATGAAAGTTGCCAAGTTTTTGATATCTTCGTCTGTTGCGGTGAAACCACGCTTTACCATTTTTTGCAAGCGATTTAATGCAGATACAGGGTGTGACCTATTTTCTTTTCTGGTGTTGAAATGAAAATGTCTATTTTTCAATGCATCTATTGTATTCTTGTGTACCATGAATTCATTTTCTATATGATAATAACCAATCATTTCCAGATATGAATTAAAAGTTTTCAACTGTGATGTTAGTAACATACCACAATTCGCCCATGACCCCATGAGTTGATAATCCATGCCATCAAAATTGAATTTATGATTATTTTTTGGTGACTTCATGACTTCACCGAAATAAGATGCAAACTTTACACATATGTCGGTATCAACCCCCCATGGGAAGAAATCTATATCACCTTCTTCTACTGGTTCACCAAGTAATGTTCTAACCCAATATCCACCAGCAACATATGGCATGTTGCCCATTGTGTGAAACTTTGACATCTGAAATAGGTCTTGGATGAAGTCAACATTCTTCATTCCGACATTGAATTCTTTTGTCAATTCTTCCGCAGTCATGCGAATGAAATCTTTATCATAGTCGGGCAACGATGGGGTATCCCAATCTTCAAATGGGTCGGGTTTCTTTTTTATGGGTGCAAATGCTGATAATACGTTACCAATGATCTACATGCGATTTTTCCTTAAATATAAAAAGATGGAGATTGCTTATGCGTTTACTTGAAATTTTTACAAGGGATGAACAGAATATAATCAATGAAGTGGCGGTTGACTCGTCATGGATTGAAGATATTGAGTTGCATCATACAGGAAAAGATGTCATTATGACGTTACTTTCGGGTAGAACATATCTTATACCAAGGGTACCTGTCAAGCTATATGATATGTGGATTGAAGCAGACTCGCCCGGTAAATTTTGGCATAATTTCATCGCTGGAAAATATATAGCGAAAAGAATAGGTTAAGGAGATAAATAATGCCCCGTATCACGGATGAAGAAGTAAGCTACAAGGAAAAGAAAGTATCTGGTGCACTTGATCGTGTTACTGCTGTTCTTTCAGGGTCCAAATCTGGTGTATTCACCAAGATTGCAAAGCGGTACAAGAGAATTGATACACTACTAGGTAAACTTAGTGAAGAACGTGAAAAACTTAACGAACAAGTTAAGGAAAAGGTTGCCGATCATTTCAATGAAGCCGAACTTGGTCTTCTTACCCTTGTGGTAGAATCGGTAAGTATGACCGCAACCCTTTCAAAAAGGACACCTTCATCGACTGTCGATGTGGAACATTTTGATGCGGAAGCTGCACTTAACGAACTTGCAGAAACCCTTCCTGAAATTGCAGAACAAATTGAATTTCTTCGTAAGAAACACACTATTGTTTCCCAAGTTTCAAAAGAGGCAAAATCACCAGCACTTCGCGTGAAATTTAACGAATCATTTGAAGATGACAAGGTATAGGAATATGCAGAACTTGTCAACCGCAAAGTTGGTCTTGAAGTTAAAAAGATTTCAGACAAACTGGAACGCATCAAGCAAAAAATGTGATCAGAATGGGGGTGAATCCCCCATTTTTTCATTGACATGCATCCAACAACATAGTAATGTGGATCAAACATTAACTACTGTGGAGAAAGATCATGTTTGCCAATGTAACCAAAAATTTCAAATCTACACCTAACGTTCAACCAAACGATACATATGTATATGAAGGTGAACATGGTCATGTGGTGATCACGCGGCACGATCTATCCGATGATATCATTGAACTTTGGGTGAATCATAGCGAAAACGTATATCGTTGGATCAACATTGAATATGCTTCCGAAGAAGATGAACGCAAGATGTTCAGTAATCATGCCGAACAATCATACAATGTTTCCACATATGATGAACTGGCATTTTCTGATATCGTTGACAAAGCAACAGCAGTTGTCAATGGGTTGGATTTCAATGATGATGTTGTTATCACTGTTGAACTCAATGATGATGTTAAGGAATGGGTTGAAAACTACTGTGACGTTAATCAACTGACTATTTCTGAATTTATGGAAATGGCAATTGAACGTGCAGTTCTTGACGCAAATAATGAAAGACAAAAATGAAAGTATATATCGGTAATTATCCACGAAAATACGGTGGGTATTGGTTGGCAGAAAAAATCCTATTCTGGAAAGATACAGAAAAAGATGAAGACACTATTGAAAAACTGGCAACCAAACTTGAAAAACTGTGGATTGTAAAAAAACTTGAAAAATGGTCGGATGGTAGAGAACGTATTTGCAAAGTAAAAATTGATAGCTATGATACATGGTCACTTGATTGCACATTGGCAGAAATAATTTTACCATGTCTGAAACAGCTAAAAGAAGACGAAACTGGTTATCACACCGTTGATGAAACTGATCTACCTCCCGACCTTCGTGGATCACATGTTGAAGGTGAAAAAAAATGGAACTATGTTCTTGATGAAATGATATGGTCATTTTCACAATATGAAGATGGTGATATTCCATATCCA
>QXGG01409608.1_pt1 | contig 20817 bp, 28 predicted proteins | sample 1982491 | NCBI WGS metagenome assembly QXGG01 (sample SAMN09924614, study PRJNA488089) | Wastewater metagenome, whole genome shotgun sequencing project. | isolation source: South African research farm wastewater | place: South Africa: Irene, Agricultural Research Council, Animal Production... | reverse complement strand
TTCATGAGTAGAAGGCGGGCATTATTATAAGCGTTCAAATCTTCGAACGCTTGCGCTTGCTTCATCATACGCACCACTTCTTTGCGCTGTGCGCTGAGTTCTTTCCGGGCACGAGCGACTTGCGCTTTCTCAAGCGTGTAAAGACGGCGGCCCACATCAGCGATTTCAACCGGTTTATCGGGCGGCGTGGCCGCTACTTCTTCTGCTGCCGAAGGCCCTTCGGGGGTTACGCCTGCTGCCGCAGCCTCCGCTCGAAGAGCGGCTTCGTCTTCTTCTGGAGTCGGAACAGATGGAGCCGGTGCCCCGCGCAACCCGCTTAAAAATTCCGCTCCTGTAGTGGCAATAGGGCTAACAATTGGCCGCACAATATCCGAAGCAACCGCAGCGCCTAATGTAGGAAGATAACGAACTGCGGCTCCAACCTTGGCTGGAGTGCCTAATACTTGTTGTTCTTGTAAAAGCGCAGCGCGAGCGGCTTCTGTGCTTGGAAATCTTCCTGTAGAGGGAGACACATCTCCAGCGCCAAGCCGATACGTCGGTGGCGGGATCCCCCCACTGGGGGCAGATGGCGGAGCAACACTAATTCCTGGGGCAGACGGAGGCGGCTCGCTCCGCGCTGCAGGCACTCGCAACCCAGGAATACCACCGGCAGCAGCGGGACCCCGGACAATCGATGTGGGTTCCTCCGGAATAGACCCGCTCATCGCAGCGCGTACTGCGGCTGCTTTTCTCTGTTGTTCTGCGAACGCTGCCGCTTGTCGGGCTTCTTGGGTCTCGGCTAGTTTCATCCTAGCGACGGATTCTCTTTCGGAAGCGGCCTGCTGTCTAGCCAGCAGGGCAAGGCGCTCTTGCTCACGGCGCTGCTTAGCCATCTCATCAGCAGACTCGTAGTACCGTTTCGCGAACTGCCCGTATTCCGCTGTCGGCGTGAGAAAAGATGCCATGGTGGCCTACCTATATTATCCGAATACAGCGCCATACATATCGCCAACGGTGAGGCCAGCGCGGCGTTTACGTTCTTCTTCGTCGTCAGATTCTTTAGATGTTCTAGAGCTAGCAGCCCCGCCGAAGAGCCGTTGAACACCTGTTCCAACATTACCGAGATAGTCTTGCTGCTGTTTTTCACGCCCGCGGGCGATAGCAAGGCGAGAAGCAGCCGTCTCATCAGTTGGAGCCCCAGTCGGCATGAGCCCGGCTGCGGTGCGGATATTTTCCACTTGCTGTTGACCAGCCTGAGCAGCGGCTAAGCCGCCGCCAATACCACGAGCAATCGCGGCCTGACGGCCTGCGAACTCGCCACGACCGGCGGAGCCGGTGAGGGCTGCCCTGCGTTCTGCTTCACGAGACTGTACGTCGATGGCTTCAGCCGTCCGCTGATAAGCCTGTTCGGGCGTCGGGCCTGCGGCCCGTACACTCTGAGCGTCAGCGACACGCTGACGGAACAGTTCCTGGTTAGTCGCAGCAGCTTGAGCCGTTTCGTCGAGGTAAGCCCGCTCTTCCGCGGTCAACTGATCCGGCGGCTTGTTAAACAAAGTCATCGCGAGCGGAGCGAGATCGCCAATGCTTACGCTTGAGAGAAGAGACCCGAGGCCAGTGGTAGCAGCCGGAAGAGCCGTCGTGAGCCCAGTCGTGCCCGCACCTACTGCCCCAAGAAGAGTCTGCGCTCCTGCATTGGCAGGGGCCGAAGTACCAAGAGCGCCGAGGATCCCACCTTGGCCACCGCCTGCAGCGCCAGCACCACCAAACAACCCACCAGCGCCAGCGCCCAAGAACCCACCGGCCCCGCCGAGAGCAGCGCCCATCAGAACATTTTGACCCGTAAGAGCGGAGACACCGGCCCCGAGACCGGCACCGACTAAGGCCGATGTGGCGGTTGTTCCTAGCGCGGCGACCGCACTCCCAAGGAAGGCGCTACCAGCAAGCGCGCTCGCGATAACCGGCGCGGCGAAAGGAATAGCAATAGCCGCTACAACCCCGAGGATCTTACCTACGGTTCCTTTGAGGGCACTGCCGACCTTCTTGAAGGCTTTCTTAATGGATTTGAACAGGCCCATTACTTGTCTCCACCTTTCTTAGAGCCTTCGAGAAGTTTGTCGAAGAACTCAGTGCCTTTGCGCCGAACGACTTCGGCGGGGATAACGTACTCGCCTTCATGGGCATTGATCGGAACAGTACCGTCAGCGTTCGGGCTCTTAACCGGAAGTGCGCCACCCTTAGCCATGGACGGAGCACCAGCCATCGGCTGCTGAACAGGGGAAACCGTAGGCATACCACCCATCTGGGGAGACATCGTTCCTTCGGCCTGATCGGCGCGCATAGACATCGGGGTATTCTGTTCGGGCATTTCTGCTCCAACGCCACCGGACTGAGCGACTTGAGCGACAACGAGGATAGCAAAGAGCACACCCTGATCGTACTGCGGCGGAAGATCGTCCTCGTCGAAAAGCCCCTGCTGAATCAAGACACTACGAAGTTGGTTGTAGAGATTAGGCTGCTGAAGAACAACCTGTGCCATTTGAGTGAGCATCTGCAACTGCTGCGGGGTCATGTCCCCTTCGCGAAGAGCATCGTTCACCGCTTCGCGGATTTCCATAACAGGTTCAGGGTTCTGCTGAACGAAGCGCTGGGCTTCCATCTGAATCTGCTGCGGCGAAAGCGGCTGCCCACCGGGGGGCGTAAGACCCTGCCCCTGAGGAAGACCCTGGATCATCGGCGTGCCTTGGGGGCCAACCATGCCGCCTTGCTGGAACGAGGGAAGAGGGCGATTCATCGCGCCCGCGATCCCAGGGTTTTGGGCCATCATCGGGGGCTGCAGGTTCGACGTTCGCAGGAGCGCGGCCAGCGCGGGCGGGACCATATCAGGCGCACGCGGAGTCGAGGCGGGCATCGGGACCCTGGGTTCAATCGAGGGACGAGACGGTTGCATAGCTACCTCTTAAGTTCCGCAAGCAGCGTGTTCAGTGTACCACGAAGCGTGTTGACATCGTTAATCAAAGTCTGCACGTCCCGAAGGAGTACCGTGTAGTCAGCAAGCGAAGGGACTGTCTGCCCACTGATTGTAAACCCTGCCCCGCGGGCGGAAAGATTCGTGATCCCTGCAGGAGCGGCTGAAGTAGAAAGAGCCCCAACGGTAACAGCCTTACTCGCCAAATCTCGTTCGCCACGGGAGCCGACAAGCAATTCTACGTTTTCTTTCAACGCGCTAAGCAGGCGGTATTGAGCGTCGTCTAGCCCGGACTGCGGAAGTGAAGGGATACCTGTAAAGCGTGCCATTAGACCTGACTCAGTGAGACGGGCGTTTCGCCCATGTGGATTGCGTGTACGCGCACAGCACTTTCAACAGCGACTTCGAAGGTGTCCGATTTGTACCCGGTCGGTAGCCTGAAAGTCTTACTATTTGAGCACGTTGTTGTAAAGATCAGTTGCTTATTCACCCATAGTTTGAACGTAAGCGGATCGACGGCGTCCCAGAACTCTTCGGTCGCTTCCCAATCGAAATTAATCGTCTCCCAGAATGAGGAGCCTGGAACTCCTGTGTAGTCAGCTACAACTCGTGCCACGCCAAGGTTGTTATACGCCGGAGTGATGAAGACCTTCGATTTCCAAGTTAGTGTCTGGTTCGGCTGAGTAAGGTCATCCCACTCATAAACGTCACCTGCGGTGCCGGAGACTACGAAGGTCCGGTTATTAGTAAACTCATACCAAGCTGCGGTGTAGATGAAGTCATAGTCAATGAAGCTCGCACCGGACTGTTCGTCGAGGTCAAGAATGAAGGACCCCGTAGAGTGCGAAGCGAAATACTTATCCTTGTGCATAGATGCGACGATTGTGTCTGGGTCAATTGCCGTCGTCCACGAGTCACTGCTTTGGATTGACTTTGTTAGAAGCTGCGCACCGGTCGAAGACGAGAAGACTACCAAGCCGTCATGCGAGGCATAAACAACGCCGTAACTCATCTCCACGATGCTGCGCCGCGAGGTGCAGGGATACCGAGAAGATAGTTTCGCTTGCGCCATCGTGGCGGGGTCGTTGCCTTCGACAACGTAAGGATACCCTTCAGTGAGCACCAACAGCGCGCCGCTGATCTGTGCGAGGCCGACGATCTTACTTTCGAAACTGCGCCGATACTGCGAGGGCCAAGCATGGAACACCCCCGGCTCGGAGAAGTACAAGTCGTTCTCAACAAACCCAGCAAGGATGTTGTTCTGGATAACCGTCAGCCCCTGGAGCCCTGCAGGCGGTGGCTCATAGTTCGTCGAAGGCAGGGCGTTGAGAAGACTGCGGAAACTGAAGTCGTCAGTAAAGCTGTAAGACCCGTCGCCCCAGTAACGGGCGGTATCAGTAACCTTCTCAGCCACATCGTAGTAGAGGGTAGCGCTTGCGGCGGAAGTCGTTGAGATAGCTCCTGAGGTTGCCGAAGTGTAAGTGATCGTGAAGCGGTCAACCACGGAGAGCACAATGCGGTCGCTTTCGTTAAGGGAAGTAAGACCGCCCGTCAGCCCGCTAACTTTGAACCGATCCCCGACGATGAGGTTATGCGGCGAAGATGTAACAAGAGTTGCCGTCGTGCCCGTACGGGCAACGGTTGAGAGTGCGTTGGGGAACCACAACGTCTTGAGGCGGTAGTAGTCAGATCCAGAAGTGCTGGAGAGTGACCGGTAAAGCCGAATACCGCGAATAAAATTCTGCCCCGCTGGTGGGGCCGTTGGTAGGTTTGAGATGGTAACGATCTGACCTTCGCGAATGAAGAGAGCCGTCGATGGCTCGGATCCGATAGATTCTTCGTCCCAAGGCGTAGTCCACGTATAGAGGTAGGTGCGGGCTTGGATCTGCCCGCCAAGATCGACTTTCCCCTGCGCAGGCGATAGCGTCGTAGTAGCAACTTGGGGGCCTACGGAGTTGTAGGTTAGCGTTGTCGAGTTAATAACCGTGATTTCGTTGGAGACATTAAGGTCTGCGATACTCCACTGGACATTTCCGGACGTTGATCCTGAAGCTACATCGGCGCAAGTAAACGTGTTCGTTCCGGTTACAGTGATCGTGTATTGGTTGCTTGTCGCCCCGCCCGAGGTAAACTCAAGGAAGATACTCGCACCCGAAGTTAACCCGTGATTTGTAATCGTCACCGTGATTGTCGTACCAGAACGCGAGTAAGTCCCCGTGCGGAAGGTAAATCCTGAGATCGTGACGAACGCGCCTGACTTGAGGTTGTGCGCAGCACTCGTTGTGATGGTGACGTTGTTGCCCGCGTCGCGGGCGAAAGTGGTGATACTAGCCGGAGTAAACGAAGTCGCGGCCGTTGTGGGGATTGCCGAAGGCAGAGGTAGCCCAAGTTCGTAGTAGCCCGTCGCGGACGGATACGGAGCCACGCCGCTCGTAGCAAGATCATAGGTACTGACTTTCGGCACTCCGTCGCCAGTATAGTAAAAGCGCTGGTCTTCATCTGCGTCGGTAGCTGGCGTCGCGATGTTTACGTCATTTGTCCAAGTCAAGAACACCGGAGCACCGGTCGAGGGATTACGCAGGCCGTAGAGGGTCTTAATCGTTCCAGTGCGCCCTGAGTTGGCGAACACCACCGGGGTAGGGTAGGGGACAAGATCCCCTGAAGTGACTTTACAGTTCTTCGCTGTCTGCGCCGACATATCGGGCAGAAGTTCGGGGGAGACCTTAGGTGCTGTGCCGAGGAAGCCTTTCAGCTTGACAGGAGGCATTATTCAGCGTCCGCCTTGTTATCGAGTTTAAGTTCAAGCCGAGTAAGCGCTTGATCGACTTTGTTAAACCCCTGCTTCACGTCTTCCTTAATCTCTTTCACCGCTTCTTTGAAGTCGTCGCGGCGCACAAAGTCGTTGTGCATCTTCGTATCAATCGTCCGTAGTTCCTGTCGCATCTCTCTTATCGAGTCCCAAATTACCTTGAGGATCCACCCGCCAAGGACGCTGACCCCGCTAAGAATCCAGTTGAACAGTGTCTGATCCATGGCTGCTTCTCTCAGGTCCTTCTATGGAGGCGTTGCGTCAGTAAATGAGCCTGTGACGGTAAAATTGCCGCCAGTGCCGCTGTTGGTGCCCCAGTTCGACGCGGGGCCTTTTAGATAAAGAGCGGGGGATGACCCAGTCGGTAACTCTCCGTTCGCTCCCAGCCGGGCGGGGCGACCCGATCCTGTGATAAATTTCCTACGATTAGCCTCGACGGTAAAGTCGATTTTCGTCGTCAGGTCCATCCAGATTTCAGCCATGTCTGCCGCCAATCTACCGACAAGACCAGTAGTCGCCCCAATAACCATCGCGAAATCATAATTGATGTTGCCAGCCCTAACCGATGACGAGACTGGTGTGTCGAGAGCATCATTTATATAAACTTCGATGCCGGACGCTGTGTTCCAACTGATGAGGACGTGGTTCCAGACATTGAGATTAAGTTCAAACCCACTAGTGTATGAGATGCGCGAAGTAGGCCCAGACGCCTGAAAAATGATCAGGAGTTTCTTTCGCAAATTTGTGGGGGTTACAGCGCTTCCATATCTCAAAATTCGAAACAGCGCTCCTTGGTCAAAAATAGATTGCAAACTCGCCGTATCGTTGCCTATGATACGAATCCACATAGAAATAGTCCCGGACGGACCATCGGAAACGCCGGACAACGCAGCCCGACTTAGATAGTCCTTAGTGCCGTCAAAAGATACGGCTTTCACTGGGGGTAAGCTACCGGTGATGACAGGCGGAAAGATCACACTCATGACAGCGACAATGTCCCGTAAAGCAGAACCGAGAGTCTTTCCGCACTGGAGGTACTTGCAACGGTGAATATGATGTCCTGCCCGGCCGTAAGGACGTTGTTCGTAGTATAGGCCGTATCCGCTTCAGAAGTTGACACAGAGATCGCGCTGCCCGCTCCGAGAGCCGTTGAGTCTAGCTTAACCGTGAGGCTGCATGTTCCCGCTGCAAGCTGTGTGACGACGTTGGTTATGGTCCGCCCAACCGCTGCTTTAATAATGACCTTATAGTCTTGGTTCGCCGGGAACTCGATCAAGAACGATTGCTCCCAAGTCTGGGTCTTAGACGGAATGCTGCTGATACCACTGATCGACCCGCCGGTGATGTTGACGTTATTCGCGTTCTGAGAGGCAATCGTGCCAAGCGCGCTCGTCTCAACCTTGTCGTTGTTGAGGTTCGTAAAGTTCGCATCTACTTCGGCGTTGGTAAGCGGAGAGCCTTTCCCCGCTCGGGTTACGATAGTAGCCACACATCACCTCAGGTTGCGGTTAGGTTCACTGTCCACGTCACCTGTAGCGTATCGCCTGCGCCTTTCGTAATAAGAGCAAATGTCGTTCGGCAGAGCATCGTTCCGCCAGAACCAGCGTTGAAAATGCCTGCTTCATAAACACTACCCGTCCCCGTACCCGCGCCGAAGGTGGCAGAATAAACAAGGTTCTGGTTGTAGGTTCCTGTTGGGTTTACTGAGGCCAAGGATACGCGACCCAGTTCAGAACCAAGCGTTGTATCAGCGGCGGCAGCAGCCGTCTGCCCGCCACCAATGGCCATGTGAGTCATGACGGCCTGTGCCGTACCCTGGAGCCGACTTGCCATATGCCCGAGGCCAGCGCCAACAATGAGGTTCTTAATCTCACGGCGTTCTTTTTCTTTACCGTCCGGCCCGAGGAGAACCAGTAGGACGTGGCCGCTAAGCCCGAGCTTTTCTTCCATTGCGCAACCTCTTAGAACGAGCGAGACGTGCCGACGTAATCTTGTGCGAAGTAGTCAAGAGTATCCGTGTACCCTTGTGTGAAGATGATTCCAGAGTCCGTAGTAGCTCCGTTACTGGTCAGAGAGAGAAGACCCGCACCAGCGCTTGAGAAGCTATCCCCGCCGACCACGGTGTTCGAGCGAACAACGGATATAGAGAAAACAACGGAGTCTGAGAATGTGGCGGTGTCTGTGACGCCTTTCCCGACAGTAAAGAACGGGTTAAACGCCGAAACCGCAAACTCAAGCGACGACGCGCCATCGGAAAGAAGCAGTTGATCTAGGCCGTTTGAAAGGAGCAGTGTCCCCTTAGTTTGCGTATCTTTACCATTTAGCGTGCTGCTAAAGACCCGTGTAGAGACTTTTGTGCCGATAAGGGGAGACGCCCGCAGAACACGGGCTCGCGTTTGAACTTCAATGTCGTGGCTAACCCCGACCTGGGGGGAAAGGAGGATATACGTAGCCGAAACACGAGGCCGGTACCGACCTGCTAGACGGGGAGTGATCTTCACGCGAAGTCCTCCCTGATCCGGAACTGAAGGGTATCAAAAGCTGTTTGTACCACGCCATCAGCAAAGGTTATTTCTATCTCACCTTCATAGTCACCGGCGTCGCGATCCAAGTCAGTTGCTTGCCAATCTACGAGCGCGATACCGCTACCAGCAAGACCGGGGTCAATAGTCAAAGCCCGAGAGAACAGGACGGTCGTAGACCCTACAGCGCGAAAATGCAGGAACCCGGAAGCCCCGGTAAGGTTTACCACTGCCCCCGTCTGAGAGTCAGTCAAGACAAGTTGAAGCTGCGGCCCCGTGTCATTGCGGACCAGTCGAATCCGGCTATCTATAATGCGTTCGTCAGCCATGATTCACCTATGCAAACTTCGGAGCTTTAGCCGTGAGAGTGGACCGGCCGGTATTGATATTTGCTTGCGCACGCGCTTCGGTCACGGTCGCTAGGAACTGACGGGCATGGTACTCAGCCAAGACACGGTCACTCCACCCGACCTGCGGAAGAACAAGAAGCTGCTGTAGTGCATAGTGCATTATCGGCCGCTCAAGGCGGTTAAAGACCGCCTCATCCATCTCTGTCGCGGAGCGCGACGGACGGAGCGCGTAGATCATCCGTAGAGTATAGGTCTTTGTAGCATCCGGGGCAGGCAGGACAAGATACTGCGCCGGGTTTACTTGGGTCAGCGAACGCGGTTCACTGCCGTTTTCCTCGATATCCCCAGGCGTTGTAGACACCACAGCCCACGAAGGATAGAGGCGAACAGCGTCACCAAGTTCAAGAATCTCTAAAGGCTCGTCATTCAACGTCGCCATAAACAACGCTTGGACTTCTGTGTCATCCGGCTTCTGGAAGTTATACCGATAGTTCCCTGCGGTAAGATTGAAGGTCGGTTGTTCATAACGCCACGCGAGCGTGCGCTCACAGACGCGGATGGCCGCGTCACGGATATATTGGACCAGCATGGGCTGGGGACAGCCCGGCACACTGGGGGCAAGCTGGGCGGAGAAAGACGAGAAGCTGCGCGTGCTCACTGTTGCTGTCCTCTCTGAACACCAGTCTTAGCCACGCCGCCATCCTCGTTATCAAGAAGATCACGGAACTTAAGTTCAACACCGAGCCCTTGGACGAACGAGTCAAGAAAGAGCTTAGCCCGTCCCGAGTTAATGTGTTCGTCGTCGATAGAAGAAGCCAGAAATACCACTCCGTCTACCATCGTGGAGAAGTACGTATCGGGGAGAGGGAGAGTATCGCCACTGGCGTACGAACTGGGTTGAACAGAGTATTCAGCAACAACAATCGTACCCGCTGCAGGGCGGGGGTAGACAAAAAACTTCGTAGGGTTGCGGGGGTGGCGCATGAAGTTCACAGGAACACCGGGCGGATCTGTATGCCACACCGGGTAGGTTCTCTCTAAGACTTCACGCTCCACCTCCGTAACTGCGTTGCCGTCCTTCACGTTGTAAATATCGACGAGGCGATGAGCCCCGGCCGGAAGACTCTGCAGGACTTGGTTAGCCGTCAGGCTAACGTCCCCGACTGTCGTGAAAAGATCCGGGCGGATCAATGCAACGCGCTTGACAACCTGATTGACATAGCCGAGCAGGTCCGCATCGCTGTAGCGAAACGGGGCCAAAGTGTCCTGAAGTAGCTTCCGGACCTCAACTATGACAGTCGCTGGCGTCACTTAGGCCACCCTTTCGCGGCTTCTCGACCTAACTCCGGATTAGTATATACAGGTTCTTCCGGAATGTCATCGAGTCCTACGTCTACTGACTTACGCGGACGACCGCCTTTTTTCTTAGCTCTTTCAACTACATGAGTAGGCACAAATCGTTCGGGGAACGCTTCTTCTTCGGTGACTTCCTCGACCTTGGGGTTTTTATCCAAGATCGGGTCCCACTCGTAGATCGTCCCGTCAGTTTTATGCCGGAGCCAGCGGATCGTCATTACTTCATACCCCGACCCATCGGCTTCTTTGCGCCGCCGTAACCTACTTTCGGCATCGGGGCTTTCGCGCCTGAAGCGCCCTTCATACCTTTAGCCATGGGCATCATACCACCCATCTTCTTCGACTTCTTACCCATCATGATCGTGGTTCCTTCGGTTACTTCTTGGCTTTGGCTAGGCACTTACCTGCCGCTTTGCATTTAGCAGGCGACTTACACTTTGCACAAGGTTTGAATGCCATCGGCTACTTCCTCTTTTTGGCTGCATTCATATTATCGACCAAGTTAGGATAAGGTCTCCCTGCCTTCTTTGCCGATGCCTTAGCCTGCGCCTTCTGGGCAGGCGTAAGAGGTTTAGACTTCCCGAGAGACTTGGGACGGGGTTTGTTCCAGAGTTCCATTTAGCACTTCCAGGCTTTGCGGGCTTTCCTCAGGCGGCTCTCAGGATTCTTCGCTGCCTCGGGGTACATCCTCATCTGGCCTGCGCTCCGTGCACAAAAAGACCGCTTTCGCGGTCCGCCCTCTGGCTGAGGTGGCTTAAGATTACCACCGGTCTCACGGTTGTAAGAGGCCCGACCTTTTGCATTGAGGCCACCCTTCGGGTTCTGCCCTTCTTTGCGCTGCCACGCAGGCGTCTTAGCCATTATGCAACCCTTTCAACAACCACGATAGCGGGCGGAACAATGGGGATAGCGGGGGTTACACCGGGGTTTGCTGGAACGGCGGCGATGTAATGGAGCGTAACAGCGGCGTTCTCGGGATACCAATACATCTCGACATAGTCATTAGCAGCGACGGCCTCAAAGATTTCAATAGCAAAGACAGCCTTTCCGCCATCCCCTGTCTTGGGGATCGTAAGCTTCGACGCAGAACTCGCGATATTCGTGCCGTTTTTGGCGAACCAGAAAGTGGCGTCGTGGTCACTGCTGTCTGTGTTCTGGATCTGGATGCTTGCGTTAAATCGGTATGTGCCTGCAGCGGCAAGGGTAATACGGCTATTGCTCGCTACGGTAATCCCAGCGCCAGTAACGGCGGCTGTGGCCCATTTGACCGCAGTGCGGTCCGTCGTACTTCCGGACTGGTCCGTTGTCCCGGCGTCGTAAAAAGACGCATATGCTCGGTTCGTGACGGTGTTGAAGGGGACAGTGCCCGCCGTGATAGCCACTTTACTAATCTGAACTTCACCGGTGCCGTGGGGCGTTAGCGCGATATTCGCATTATTCGCAGCCGTTGTAATGTTCAGCGTACCAGCCGTAGCACCCCAGTTCGTAAGTGTAACCGCTGCGTTTTCATCCCCAATACGGACTGTGTCGGCGTTAAGTTGGATGTCTCCATTGCCGTTTGGAGCGAGAATGATGTTCTCGTTTGTACCCGTAGAGATGATTGTGTTGCCGGAGAGAAGAAGATCCCCTAATTGCAGATTGGCGATCTGCACAGCGCCAGCGCCATTAGGCGCGAGAATAAGGTTCCCGTTCGTATTTAGCGTAGAGATCGTGTTGCCGTCGAGTTTGATATTATCGACAGAAGCGGAGCCTGTCCCAAGGCTCAACGCAGAAGCCGTGCCCGTACCAGAGCGAACTAGCTTTTCGGCGGCTTCTACGCCGCCGTCAATGTGGAGCAACTGGTTGTAGGTGTCTTTGACTTTGTTACCAGTAAGATTGGTAGCCACCGTGTTGCTCCTTTAAAAGGAAAGACAGGGGCCGAAGCCCCTGCCGATTACTCAAGCACGTAGTCAAAGATTATGTCAATATGGGTGGCAGTGGTGACGTTGCTTCCCGTTTTACCAACAGTAACAGCCGTACCAGCGTCATTCGCCGTGTACGAAGCACCATCAGCAAGAACAGCCCCGCCCGTACCACCGTCAACGAGGACCGTGCTCTGAGTCAGGTTAGCCTGGGCATAGGCAACAAGTTTGCGCTCCGTTGAGAGCGTACCCAGAACGTCAACCGTCGTAACAGCACCGGCAGCGCCGCCCACAGAAATGGCCTTGCAGGCCACCATACGGATAGACTTACCCGTGACTGCCGGAACAAGGGTAGCCCCAGCATTAACTTCAGCAACCGTAAACCGCTTACGAACATTGAGGACGTTCCCCGTTGCACGCAGGTTCGTTACATCTGCCGTATCAGCTTCAAGGTTGACCGCCTTGAGCCGTGAGTGTGTTACGCCGTCATAAACAGCCATTGTGTCCTCCTATAAGGGAAGGAAGGGGGCCGAAGCCCCCCACCGGTTAAGCGCTCGGAACAGTGCCCTGATCCGCGCCCATGTTCACAACGGCAAACTGCAACTTGACCTTAGCTGCATCGACGTTGGCGGAGTTCAACGTAAGACGAACCACCGCGTCAGCCGTAGCAAGGTAAGCCGCAGTATCGGCGTAACCGCCCACTGCCCCAACGGTACCGTTCAGGTCAAAACCGTCGAGCCAGAAGTCGGGCGTGCCGCCCTTGATGCCCACGTCAATGTTAGCCGCAGCACCTTCAGCCTTCGTCAGAGTAGCCGAGCCGTTAAGCACGAACGTACCCTTCGGGAGAGTGAAGAGTTCCAGCGTATCGCCAGAACCGAGAGCCGCAGCACCGGCTGCTGTACGAGCAGCCGCAATCTTCGCGAAGTCAAGCTCAAGCTCAATCACCGTGAAGCGGTTCGTATAGGTAGACGTATAAGCCGCCGTACCCTTATTGAACCCAAGAGAGTCGGTATAAGCAACCATAATGAGTTCTCCTTACGACAGGGTTACGACTGCGGTCGTCAGCGCTTCCGGCTTAACCACCTTGTAGCCATAAACCTGCAGGCCACGGATGATGTTGCCGAAAGTCGTTTCCGAGCGGATCGATTCCATCTCGGTCATCTGAGAGGCAAACGTGAAGCCCATCTTATGACCAGCGATGATGTTGTACTTACCGCCCGAATCGACCTTGAGGTTGTGAGACACATAGAGCGTGAAGCGGTCGATCATACCCAGGCGGCCATTACGAACCACCGAAGTACCATCACCCGTCAGCGACGCATCCTTGAGTTCCGACTTCTTGATAAGACCAGCCACACGAGCCGGGATAACAAGGTAGCGACCCTGCTCCGGAGCGTTAGCTTCATCAAGAACCGTACCCATGTCCACGACCAGATCAAGAACCGAAGTCGTACCGCCAGAGCCATCCTTCGTCACCGTAAGCGGCGAAGCGGTCGTACCGAGGTTAAACGCAGCGGACTGTTGACCGGCAGTTGCACCCTTGTTCGTAGAGGCAATGTCGGGCAGCAGGTCCGTAAGAACGCGCTGATCGATCTTGATCTTCATCTGCTCAGAGGCATCCTTGGACCACATGTCCATGAGCTTGATATCAGACTGCACACGATCAACGTCGTCTTCAACGCAGGCAAAGTATTCGCCCTTATCGATGACAAGCTGGATCTTCGGCTTGTCGGGGTTTTCCACGACAAGATTCTGACCCTTGACGTAATCGCGGATCGTGATGTTCGGAATGGTACGGATGTTAACCGTATCACCCTGACTCTTGATTTCGCCTTCGTAATCAGTGTTGCTGATAGCAGACAACACGGTAGCATCGTAGAAGTTTTCGCATTGCGCATAATGGCGCTTCCGACTATCGCTTCAACCTATACAGAATCTCGTTGTTGCCTGTCTGCCTGTCGCGGGCGGCCCATAGGGCGTTGCGCTATATCAAACCGAACCTGCTTGACGAGTGTATCTGCATAACTTGCTGGATCATTTAGTCTGTGCTGCTGCGCGTTTAGGGCTTTAATCGTGCGGTGAATGGCTTCTCCATCGCGGAGGTTACCGTTCGATGCACACCCTAAAAGAAAGTACGCTTGAGCTTGCTTGCGGAGCATATGTTGAGCGCAATGCCCAAGAACCTGCTCTATCTTACTCGGCTGGCTTAAGCTTACTGACCAAATAGCATTCTGGCCAATAGCTTGAACACGCCCGCCGAAAGCCCGCTGAAGTAATGTGATGCCAACAAGATAGTTCGGAGCAGCTAAGACAGAAAGCGTTGGGTACGCATATCCTGTCTTCTTACAGACTTTGACGTTAAACGACCCGTCTCCGTCTATATACCCCGCCATCCATTTGCGTGATGGGTAGTTCGGCTGATGAATTGCTCCATAAGCACGAATTTCCTTTACACGCTGGCGAATGGCCAGAACATCATCTCTTGTCTTTAGTACGAAACTTCGGTCTACAAGGTCTAGAAACCTCTCGGCCTGATCTCGTTTAAGAACAAGATACTTCTTTAGGCGCTCAAACGCCTTTCGTGCAGGGCCTCCACGCAAGCAAAGCTCTACGTGTTGCCCGTCAAACTTCGGCCGAATGTACCCCCCAAACTCCTGTTGTGCGAACAGAAGCGGTTCTTGGAATCCCACCGCTTGCGCGATGGAAAACTCTAGATCAGGGCGAGCACCAATACGCGCTCGAACTGAGAGGTGGCCGTCAGCATCGACGAACCCTGCTAGGTATTTCTCGCTGAGCAATTATCCCTCCGGGGCGTGTGCTCTGAGATTTTTGCGCTTGCATCGGGTTCCTTGCGGTCCCCGTTATTTAGATCCAGTATATTCGCTGACCGATGTTACTTAATCAGCTTGCCAGACCAAATTTCGGGCAGGAAGTTCCCCGAGTAATTTGGCCGTCCAGGAGAGACAGGATATGCCATGATTGGCTCCTATTAAGCGTTAACGACTATGCGATTTTCCCGCTGTGCAGCAAAGATATCGCGCTCGATTCGGTCACGCTCAGCCTCTTTCCCGCGATAGAGTCCCCTACGTACATCATCGAAGAACTTAGTAATGTCCTGCGGCGTGTAAGTCCTGGGTTGGTTATCTGAGGGCGTTCCGCTTGCACGGCTACGTCCTGGGGATACCTGTTTTGCGAGTTCGGATGCAGACGCGTCCCGAGGTGATTGAGCAACAGACTGACCGTTGAGTGCCTGCCAAGACGTAAAGAAGTTTGCGACTCGTCTCACATCCAAAGACTTCTGTGCATCTTCGAGAAGCGACTGGCGGGTTAGGCCGGTCAGCGGATCTACCTCAAGCAACCACGAATGGAAGTTTGAGTTCTCGTTCACTTCGCGCCAGTTCGGCACTCGGTTTGCAAGATCGGCCCAGAACGACTGCTCAGCGGATGCGGCCTGCCTGTGGGCTACCTGTTCGACACGGGGGAGAACATTAAGTTGTAGAGCCTGAATCGTCCGCTTAAGTTCAGCAATTTCGTGCTGATAGGCGGCTGCTTCTTCTCTACTCACTTTACGCATGATCTCAATAGAGTCACCGTAGTCTTCCACGTCCTTGTCGGACAGTAGCTTAGTAGCTGTGGCTGCAGGCTGTGCCTGCGGTTGGGTCGAGATCGAAGATAGAAGTTGCTCTAGTTGTGTGAGGCGAGAGTTAAGCTGCTGATTTTCCGCCCGAAGCCGGGCAGTGTCAGCATTGTACATACCCTGTAAAGTTTTGTACCGCTTTTCAAACGTCTCTTCATCGTTCTTAGTGCCTGCTCGCGCTTGCTCGTTACGCACAGGCTCAGGTGCAGATTCGGATTCACTGTTGGCTGCAGGAACAACGCCTTCCTTGTTAGGATCGGCAACTTGTTCTTCATAGTGCTTTGCTACAGCCTCAGACTGTTTTCGGACCTGCTCAGGTACGGCCATTTGAACGCTCCTCTCGGTGTGCGTGTTGATAGCGGCTACCCCTTGCGGAGTTGTGCTGCCAATTCAGGAGAATCTTTTAACACCTTGTACAACTCTGTCAATACCTGACAACGCCCCTGTGCAACCCCAACGTGAGATGTGAGGACGTTCGGTAGGTTATCCAATTCACGCTGACGCCATTCCCCGAGCCAATCGACAAACGTAGGATGGAGTCGCGCAATCTGTGCGAGAATCTGGAGAGTCTGCGGGTCAGGCTTAATCAAACAGCAGCCCCAGTCTGTTGGTTGCTTACCACGTTGGTCCCACCTGCGGGATTCCCCGCTTGGTCAAGGGTAACAGGGGCAGGTGCCTGCCCCGGCGGAGGACCGATAGCCCCTTGTACTGCAGTCGCCCGTTCAGCAATCGCTCGCTTTTCGCGGCTCGGAATAATCTCGTCCACAGGCATCTGCAGGCTCTTAGCCACTTCGCGGAGGATAGCAGCGCGGCCTTCCTTACCGAGAATGCCCATATCGATTTCATTGGCCGTGGCGTTAAGGAACTCAACACGGCGGGTATTAACAGTCTCTTTAACCGCAAGGTTCACAGCACCACGGGCGATAACTTGAGCGTCACCCTTGATCGACTCGTCTTCGTCGTAGCGCATATTATAGACAAACTGACGGTAGACGATCTGCTTGATCACATCTGTATCGATGTGCATGACGACTTGGCGAATGCCCTTACCAGCGGAACCCATGAGCATCGAAAGACCAGAAGCTGTGCGTCCAGCACCCTTTACGTCCGTGTCTCCGTAGATGTACGCAGGAATGCCCGAGTGGTCATCAGCAAGTCTGCTGAATCTCTCATAGACACCCATAAGTGTATTAGCATTGTCATTCGGTTGATTAAACCGCACCGCCGGTGCGGAAGAGCCAAGAGGATCGTTGAGAACTTGCCAGATTTTCCACGGGTGAATCTGAGTAATATCTTCATTCGGTGGTATCCGCTCTAGGTTAACTTCGACTTGAGGCCCGGAAGCGACAGCCATATTGTTAACCAGAGCGCGAGCAGCAGCGTTGCAGACATTCTGCAAATCCTCGATGATTTCAGGGATACCGCGCCCCCAGAACGAACCGGGGGTCTTAATGAACGAAGTCTTTGCGTAGGGCTTTTCTCCTAGGGGATCGTAGTTTAGGATTGCTTTGATGACGTAGTTACCAACGAGCCAGACGTTGGCATCGTATTCTTTGGTTTCGTCGGGGACTTCTTCTTCCGACATCCCCCATTCGCGAAGTTCTTTACCGTTCACCTTACCCCAGAACTCAAGGGCATCGAACATGTCCGTGGGGCGTAGCTCGGTGTAGAACTTACGCTCTTCTTCTTCGCGCTGGGATTCGATGTGCTCTTGAATCCACGACTGCCCGGGGCCATCGGCCAAGGCTTTACGGATAGACTGATCGTCGTAGCCCGGGACGCCAATGAGATCGGCCAAGGCCGCCCGAGTCAGCTTGTGGTGCTGGAAAAGATACCCGTCATTGATCCGCGTGATGCCCGGCTCGGGGTAGATATCAAACGGTGATACCCGTTCGTACTCAGGCGCAATGCGTTCACTTGCTTCGACCGTTGTGCGGCCACTCGCATCCCTGCCCCATCCAAGGTGACGCTGTCTACGGATGATCGGCCCTTTGATAAAGGCACAGGGGAACGTCACGATGTCGGTAATAAACTCATTGAAGGCATCAGCCCAGCCACCTTGAGCGAACTGATCTTCGATCTTGACCTTCATCCGGTCTACGCGGTTCTGTGCAGCTTGCAGAAGACGGAAGCGGTATTCTTGGGCAACCATCTCCCGCATTTCTTGCATCTGCGACTTGGTCGGGGCTTGACCGGTTGCTTCGATGAGCTTGACGATTTCTTCTGCGAAGGCTTCTTGGAGCGCGGTTGACTGGTCGGGGGACAAGTCGGGGATGGGGGTGGGTTGAAGATCCCATGGAGGAGTTCCGCTATCCAGGAGAATATCCCGGAGCCAGCTTTCTGCGGCACGGCACTTTACCTCCGTAATCATCATGTAGACTTCAGACCCGCCTTGTTTGCGGATCGCGTTCAGTTTGTCGGCTTCGTACTCTCCGTTGCGCTGGCGCAACGCTCGTAGCATAATGTGAGAGATAGGCTCGCGAGCAACGCGAGCAGCTTCCCAAAGAGTTTTGAGGTGGGCCACAAGCCCAAGGATAACCGGCTCATTCTGACGAGCCGCGACTTCACGGTCCAACTGCTCCTGTTCGGCGCGCTGTAGATCGGCGTTACCTACCACTCGGAGCATTGTCAGTCCGACCATTTACTTCTTCCCGCAGAGCGCTTTCCATGCAGCGTTATGCTGCTTAATCATGCGGATCGTTTCCGCAGAATCCGTCTTCGACCACCGTACAGGCTTAAAGCCTACGCATGATGTATAGTCAATCCCTACGGAAGCCGTCGTCGTCCCGCAAGCGGTCAGGGTTAGACAAAGTGCGCTCAGTGTAATCCCGCGCAGCGATGACTTTCTTAAGGTTGTCAAGAGCTTCCCTCGCTTGCTTAAGTTGTTCTCGAACTTCCCCAAGTTCAGTGCCTTGCTTGTAGTTACGATTGTACCACACCCAACCGAGGGCAGCTAGAGAAGCAATACCGCCCCCGGTCAAGATCACAAAGAGTGTGGACAAGCTGAGCATCACGTCTTCGGAAGCTCAGCGAGGCGCTTTTTTTCCCAGAGTACCCACCACAGAACACCAGCGAACGACAGAACAGCACCGGTCAACTGAGCGGCAACTTCCTGAGTCAACGTACCATTAGCCACAAGTGCGCCAGCAACGAACTGCATGAGAATACGCACAAGCTGCTGAACCATATCCCACGTTACCATGGTCTACCTCTCGTTTGTCGTTACAGCCCCAACGGCTGTAAGACGCTTAGGTCTAACACTTTCCGGTTGTTTTGTCTTCCACTCAGGACGACGAGTTGTATAGAGACGAGACTTCGCGATCCGCGAAATAGTCACAGCGTCGCTTTGGTTCCCACCGAGCACATGAAAGTGCGTGGCATCTTCTCCAACATAAAGGCCAACATGGCCACCGCCACTACGTGTAAAAACAAGAACATCGCCAATAGCGGGTGCATGAGGTTTATCCTTAGCCTTGACCCAAGCGCCAAACGTCGCCCACGATAGAGCCCACAGGGGGGACTTAACAACTTCCCAGCCCGCCCGCTTCGCAACCACGGCCATCCAGAGGCCGCACCACGGAATAGAGTCAGCGGTGTAAGTTTTAGAGACTGGCTCGCCAACTTCTTTAGCCCAGGCCATGATGGTTGGGTTGTTCTTCTTCCCCGGAGTTTCCACCGTGCCGTAAGTCTTCAGCCCTTCCTTAATCAGTCGGGGCATGGACGGATCGTTAAGGTAAGCGTAGCGTTTAGGTAGCATTAAACCACCCATCGGCAAGGGCTTCGCCGTCTCCACCTCCGGCGTTTACCAGTCTAACAAACGTCGCTCTATCCGCAGTTAGAGGAACGACGGCCTCTTCTGCATCCCACGTTATCCGAGGTTCACCGCCGTCCCAATCCTCAACAGTGCGCTGGTTGTAGTTCCAATGCACCCGAATGATCGGACCGATTACCTGATATACGGGGAGTTCCCAATCCGCGTTTACGTGCATCTTTGAGCCTTTCTTTAGCCGCGGCAACGCGGTCACGTATAACATGGTCAACAAGCCGGAACCACAGCCGTTTTGCGTTAACGTGTTTGCACCACCCCCAATAAGACCCCAACCCGTTGACGACTTTATGTGGGTGCAGTGCGCGCTCGCCTCGCCGGATCTTAGCCGTTTTGGCTTTGAGGTTCCTTGCGATGCCCTTACGCAGCCTGATTCCATCAGATCTGAAAACAAAACCCACAAAGTCAAGCCCGCGATCTTCGACAGGAAAGACTTGCCAGTTAGGCTTAATCTGTAGGGCGTACTCCGTCTCTAGTTTTGCGAAGCATGTTTTTCGCATTTCATGGCATTGGGATGCGGAGTCTGAAAGAAGGATAACGTCATCGCAGTATCGGAAATAGCCGCGGGGCTTTAATTCCTGCTTCACCCACCAATCGAAGCGCGCTAAGTAAACATTCCCAAAATACTGACTGGTATAGTTGCCAATGGGGATGCCTGTAGAACTATCAATAATGTTATCTAACAGCCATAGCGTATCCCTGCACTTGATCTTTCTTCGGATTTCTTGCTTTAAGATCGCGTTGTTTACGTTCGGGTAATACTTGGCGATATCAAACTTCAAGGCATATTTTGGCGGCTGATTCCGAATGTGCTTCTCGACTCTGCGCCTTGCGTCATGCGTGCCCCTACCTGGGATCGACTGGAATGTATCGCGGATAAAACTGCGACTCCAAAGGGGGCCTAAAACCTGAAGTGCGGCATGTTGCACAATACGGTCTGGATAGTACGGCAACTTGTAGAGAGTGCGCAACTTTCTGCCGTCGAACTTGTCGAAAATTTCGTATGGGCTAGTCGTAAAGGTTTTCTCCGTTAGTAACTTCTGAATTTCGCGGATATAGAACTCCTCGTTTGAGTTCACCATCTTTACTTCTTTATAGTGGAATTTACCCTTTCGCGCCGCACGATGAGCAGCAAGTATGTTGTCGTAGGAAGTAATCTGGCCCCACAGGTTTCCGTATCTTTTCATCTTGTCCGCCCCGCCAAGCTCTTCGCTTTCGCTACCAAGCTTTTGCGGCAACTTATTTCACCGAGGGGTGCGGATGACACATCAGGCACTTGTATGGCGGAGCGCCGTGCACCGATATTCTGATTCGCATTGCTCGCATCATTATTCGAATTGACGTAGAACAACCCGGCATTCGTGGCATTATTCGCATTACTGCCGACATTGACGACGTGACTGAGCGATGTCGAAGCGATGTAAGTCACCCTTAATTCTTCCTTCTAAAACGCAAGCCGCGCACCGAAACCC
>QXGG01143629.1_pt1 | contig 20860 bp, 18 predicted proteins | sample 1982491 | NCBI WGS metagenome assembly QXGG01 (sample SAMN09924614, study PRJNA488089) | Wastewater metagenome, whole genome shotgun sequencing project. | isolation source: South African research farm wastewater | place: South Africa: Irene, Agricultural Research Council, Animal Production... | reverse complement strand
GGTGTCGCCTACCCGGTGCTGACCCCCAACCTCAAGGGCTTCGAGGCTGCGCTCGCCGCCGGGGCGAAGGAGGTCGCGGTGTTCGGCGCCGCCTCCGAGTCCTTCAGCCAGAAGAACATCAACTGCTCGATCGCCGAGTCGCTCGAACGCTTCCGCCCGGTCACCGAGGCGGCGCACGCGGCCGGGGTGAAGGTGCGCGGCTATGTGTCGTGCGTGGTCGGCTGCCCCTACGAGGGCGCGATCGCGCCGCAGGCGGTGGCCGACGTGGCGGCGACGCTGCTGGACATGGGTTGCTACGAGGTCTCGCTCGGCGACACCATCGGCGTCGGCACGCCGGCCAGCATCCAGCGCATGCTTGAGGTCGTGGCCAGGCGCGTGCCGGTGGACAAGCTCGCCGGTCACTATCACGACACCTACGGCATGGCGGTGGCCAACGTGTATGCGTCGCTCGGGTTGGGCGTGGCGGTGTTCGACGCCTCGGTCGGCGGGCTCGGCGGCTGCCCCTATGCGGCGGGCGCTTCGGGGAACGTTGCCACGGAAGATGTGGTCTGGTTGCTCAACGGGCTCGGCATCGACACCGGCATTGATCTCGATGCGCTGGTGGACACCGCCGCATGGATCAGCGCCCAGCTTGGCCGCGAGCCGGCCTCGCGCGTGGCGCGCGCAGTGCTGGCCAAGCGCGCCAAGGCGGCCTGAGCGTCGTGAGTCGTTCATAATCGGGGTTGCATTCCACGAGGCGGCGCGCATGTACGCACCGTCCACATCCCAGTAGAGACTGTACCCATGAGTGTTCCTTCCCCCTGCACCAACGTCTGCCGCATGAGCCCGGACACCGGCTGGTGCGAAGGCTGTCAGCGCACGATCGACGAGATCACGCGCTGGAGCCGCACGACCGACGACGATCGCCGCGGCATCCTCACCGCCTTGGCCGAGCGCCGCGAATGGCTGGCAGACGCCGGCCAGGCCGCGGAGACGCGGGCATGAGCGGTGATGCGCTGTGCGTCGGCGTGTGCATGATCGACTGGGACTCGGGCGTCTGCCTGGGCTGCGGCCGTACGGCAGACGAGATCAACGGCGTGCCGGTGGCGCCACCGCCCGCGGCACTGCAGCCTGACGACAAGCCCGTACCGCTGCCGGAGAATGTCGCCGCGCAGGTCGGGGAGGGCAGCGATTGAGCACGCAGCCCCGCCTGCCCGAAACCGTCCAGGTCTTCGAGCGCGGCTGGCTGTCGGCCAATAACGTGCTGTTGTTCGACGGTGCCGAGGCGACGCTGGTCGACAGCGGCTACGTCACGCACGCCGGGCAGACGGTGGCGCTGGTGCGCGCGGGGCTCGACGGCCGCCGGCTCGGGCGGCTGATCAACACCCACTCGCACTCCGATCACATCGGTGGCAACGCCAGCGTGCAGCGCGCCTTCGGGTGCACGATCACCGTGCCGACCGGTATGGCGCAGGCGGTGACGCACTGGGACGAGGCCGCGCTGCTGTTGAGCACCGCGGCGCAAGCCGGCGAGCGCTTCGAGGTCGACGCCACGCTCGCCCCCGGCGACCGCTTCCTTGCTGGCGAGCTCGAATGGCAGTCGATCGCCGCGCCCGGCCACGACATGGACGCGCTCGCCTACTACAACGCCGAGCGCCGCATTTTGATGTCGGGCGATGCGCTGTGGCGCGACGGCTTCGGCATCCTGTTCGCCGACGTGCTCGGCACCGGCGACGGGCTCGGCGAGGCGCGGCGCACGCTGGAAGGCATCGGTCGGCTCGCGGTCGATATCGTCATCCCCGGTCACGGCGCCCCCTTCACCGAGTTCGACGACGCGCTCGAGCGCGCCTTCGCCCGCCTGCGCGCCTTCGAGGCCGATGGCGCACGCATGGCGCGCAACGCCATCCGCGCCTGCATCACCTTCAGGTTGCTCGACGTGCGCAGCATGGCGCTCGACGAACTGCCGCAGCACCTTGCGGAGACGCCGCTCTACCGCGAGGCCAACCAGCGCTTTCTCGGCCTGGATCCGGATGCGCTGGCGGGCTGGCTGGTGAAGGAGCTGGTGCGGGCGGGTGTGGCGCGGCGTGAGCATGGTGCGCTGGTGGTGAACTGAGCCATGCGTGATGACGACCGAGTGGTATCTGGATGCAGAGGGGCCCGCCGCGCCAATCGGTTGCGCGGCCCTTGGCTTGTGGCGGGGTCATGCTCGCAAAGCTGATCCACGCCGAACGGCCGGAGGAACTGGCCCGCGGCCTGCGCTGGCTGTTTGGGTTCGTGCGTCCGCAGCGGCGCAGAATCGCCGGGCTGCTGCTGCTGTCCTTCGTCGCTACTCTGCTGGTCCTGCTGCAGCCGTGGTTGACCAAGCTGCTGATTGACGACGGTCTGCTGGCGCGGGACTACGGAACCTTGCTCCAGGTCGCCGGCGGCATGATCGCGGTGGGGATCGTCGGCACCGTGCTCGCGGGTGTGAACCGGCAGCTTCACACCCGGCTGTCCGGCACGATCCTGTTCGCCTTGCGCAGCGACCTTTACCGACACCTGCAGACGCTGTCGCCCACCTTCTACGGCCGACAACGCATGGGCGATCTGCTGTCGCGCATCGACGGCGACGTGGCCGAGATCCAGCGCTTTGCGGTGGACAGCCTGTTCGCCGCGGTCAGCAGCGTGATTGGCCTGATCGGGGCGCTGGCGCTGATGCTGAGCCTGTCCTGGCAATTGACCTTGCTGGTGCTGGTGCTCGTCCCGCTCGAGACCGTGTGGCTACGCTGGATGCGGCGCAAGGTCGAATCTCGCACGCGCACCGTGCGCGAGCGCGCGGCCGACCTGTCGAGCTTTCTGGTCGAGACCCTGCCAGCGATGAAGTTCATCCAGGCTTCGCGACGTGAGAGCGACGAGCGCGGACGCCTCGATGGCCTGGGCGCACGTTACCTCGACGACTTGTTGAGCCTGCAGCGCACCGAGTTCATGACGCATGCAGTGCCGTCCACGCTCACCTCGTTGACGCGCGCCGCGGCCTTCATGATCGGCGGCTGGTGGGTGATCAACGACACCTGGCAGCTCGGTGCGCTGATCGCGTTTTCGACCTACCTCGGCATGGCTACCGGTCCGGTTAACAGCCTGCTCGGCCTCTATGTCGCGATCCAGCGCATGAGCGTGAGCCTGATGCGGGTCAGCGAACTGCGCGAAGCGCAGGCCGACGTTGTAGATGGCGCCCGGGAGGGCGCGCTTGTGCAGGCGTGGCAGGGGCGTATCGAGTTCGAGGACGTCACATTCCGCCATCAGGGGAGATCGGAGGCGGTGCTCGACGGCGCCCGGCTTTTGATTCCCGCCGGCAGCAAGGTGGCGCTGACGGGAGCCTCCGGGGTCGGCAAGTCGACGCTGATCGATCTGCTGCATCGACATTACGATCCACAAGCGGGGACGATCGCACTCGATGGCGCCGATCTGCGCGCGATCGCACTCGGCGAACTGCGTCGTGCGGTGGCCGTGGTGAGCCAGGACATCGTGCTGTTTCGCGGTTCGCTGGCGGCCAATATCCGTTACGCCGCACCGCAGGCCGACGATGAGGCTGTGCGCGAGGCGGCGCGGCGCGCGCATCTCGACGCCTTGGTTGCCAGCTTGCCACAGGGCCTGGACACGCCACTCGGCGAGCGCGGCCAGCAGCTTTCCGGCGGTCAGCGCCAGCGCATCGCGATCGCGCGTGCGCTGCTGCAGGAGCCCTGCGTGCTGGTGCTCGACGAGGCGACCTCGGCGGTGGACGAGGCCACCGAGGCGGCAATCATCGCCGAGGTCGACGCCTTGTTCGCCGGACGTACGCGCATCCTGATCAGCCATCGCGCGGCAACGCTCAGCGGTTGCGACTTGCGTGTCCGCCTCGAGAACGGACGCCTCGAGGTGCTTCAGCAGTTCGGGGGGCCGAGCTAGCCATGGAGCCTCCGGTCCGCATCGGTGTGATCGATAGTGGGTGTGCCGCCGTTCATGCGCCGCAGGTGGCGGCCTCGGCGGCCTTCCAGCGTGTTGGCTTGGAAGTCTTTCAGGTGCCTGCCGCGGTGGATGTCCTCAATCATGGAAGCCGCGTGGCGGACATCCTGCTTCACTGCGCTCCACAGGCCGAACTCGTGGTCGCCCAGGTATTCCGCGAACGACTCACCACGACTGCGTCTCAGGTGGCGGCAGCGATCGACTGGGCCGTCGCAAGCGGCGCGCGCCTCGTCAATCTGAGCCTCGGTCTGCGCGAACCGCGGCCCGAACTGGCAGCAGCTTGTGCGCGTGCCCTGGCGGCTGGGGTCGTGCTTTGTGCGGCGGCACCCGCACGTGGAGAGCCGGTTTATCCGGCCGCGTTTCACGGGGTGCTGCGCGTGACTGGCGATGCGCGTTGTGCGCCCGCTGAACTCGCCGACCTTGGCGCTGGGCACGCCGACTTTGGTGCCCACGTGCGGCCGCTCGATGGAGAACTGGCCGGAGCGGGGGCGAGCATGGCCTGCGCCTGGCTGAGCGGCGCGGTTGCGCAGTATTTCGTCGCTGGCGGCGATGCGGCTTCGCTTCGCGCGTGGCTGCATGCGCAGGCGCGTCACCACGGCGTCGATAATCCAAGGGAGCGGCAGCATGGCAGGTGAAGGGATCGTCATTGTCGGCGCGGGCCCGGCAGGCGCTGCGGTCGCGATCGGACTGGCGCGGATGGGTGAGCCGGTGACACTGGTCGGCGAGCCTCGGCGATTTGCTGCGGTTGAAGGCGTGTCCGCGCGGGTGATCGAGGCCCTGCGCGCGCTGGATGTGCGGCAGGCGCTGCAGGCCTTCGCGCCGCCCTCGCCACGACGTGCAAACTGGAACGGTAACTACACCGAGGCCAACACCGAGAGTCTGGTCGACCGCCAGCGCTTCGATCAGGGCTTGCTCGACGATCTGGAGCGCATGGGCATAAGCGTGGTGCGCGGCCGGGTGACGGCGCTGCATTCTGCACCGGGCCAGCATGAGATCGAGGTCGACACTGAGCATGGGCGGAGAACGCTGGGCGGGGACTTCCTCGTCGAGGCACGTGGCCGTGCTGCGCCAGGAGGCGGCGTTCCTCGGGTGCGCGGAGTCGAGACGGTTTCACTCTTGCAGTACTGGCAGGGTCCGCCGGGAGCCTCAGGCTCGGCGGTACAAAGTTGCGAGGATGGCTGGGTGTGGATGGCGGCGCTGGGTGACGGGCGGCGTTACCTGCAACTCACGATCGATGTGGCCAGCACGACCCTGCCGCCCAAGAAGGCGCTCGGCGACTATTGCAGTGCGCGCTTTCGCGCGGTCGAAGCGGCGGAACCATTCGTGCGCGACGCGTTGCCGGTTGGCGAGCCGCATGCTCGCACCAGCACGGCAGTGCTCAACGAGGCCCTCGTGGCGGATGACTGGATCCGCGTCGGCGATGCCGCGATGGCGGTCGACCCGCTGTCCGGAAACGGCATCTTCCAGGCCTTGTCTTCTGCCCTGCAGGCGCCAGCGGTGGTGGCCACCCTGCGCCACGATCGCAGCCGTGCGGCGCTGGCGCAGCAGTTTCATAGCCAGCGGATCGAGCATCTGTTCTACCGTTTTGCCCGCATCGGGCGGGATTTTTATGCTCAGGAGACGCGCTGGCCGCAGGCCCCGTTCTGGGCCGCGCGTCGTGGCTGGCCCGATGCCGAGCCGCTCCACGTTGCCGTGACCCCTGACACTGTCAGCCTCGCGCGTCGGCCGGTGGTGTGCGACGGACGAATCGCCGAGGCGGACGTGGTGGTGACGCCGGATCAGCCGCTCGGCGTGTGGCGTGTCGATGGAATCCTGGTTGCGCCGGTGCTCCACGCATTGCGTTCGGATGGCGGGGGCGGGAAGGACGCGGAGGCAGCACAGACCCTGCTGATGAGCCGGTTCGGGTTCGAGCAGTCGCGTGCGCGTGCGCTGCTCGACTGGATGCGGGCGCAAGCTTGGATGAATTGATCGCTTCTGGAGGCGACCGGGGAACTTTTTTTGCCCGTCTTTCTGCCGATTTGGGCTAATGACCGAAGAAGTTATTTTTATTTAAAGAGTCCTCGCCGTCAGCTTGGTCGCTTGAGGGTCTCCGACGGCAACTCGCTGAACATCGCCTTGTATTCGGCCGAAAAGTGCGACAGATGCCAGAAACCCCAGCGCGCGGCGATGTCGGCAACCGTCGCGCCGCGGCTTTGATCCGCAGCCTTCAGCGCTCGGCGTACCGCGTTGAGGCGAATGGCGCGCAGGAATTTCACCGGGTTGAGGTCGAGAACGTCCTGGAAGCTGTACTGCAGCGTGCGGCGTGACACGCCGAGTTCGACGCACAGGTCGGCTACGGTGATTACCTCGTCGATGTGTGCTTCCATGTAGGCCCGCGCCCTCGCGACCAACTGCTGGCGCGCGCTGCAACAGGGCGCTGCAGTTGTCCGGGCGGTGCCCGTAGACACGCTGTCGAGCAGGGTCGCGAACACGGCTTGTTCCATCGCCTTGCGCATCTGCGGGTGCTTGAGCAGTTCGGGCGTCGCGCGCAGGCCCGCCATCATTGTCGCCAGCAGGCTGCCGAGGAGGCTGATTCCCTCCGGTGTGGTCGGGGCGAGCCTGTGCCCTGCAAGTTCGGCTTCGAGATCGCGATGATCCACCTGCATGGCGTAGTCGTTGAGCGCAGACGAGTCCGCCGAGCACGCGAGAATCTCCAGCCGGCGCGGGGTCCGGAAGTCGAGTTCGTCGTTGCCGCCGAGCGTCAGCATTGAATTCGCGTCGTAGGCTGCGCCGCCGAACGAGCCTGTACCTTCGATTGCGATCGGCACTGCAAAGGTACGCGAGCCGGGCCAGGCGCCGCCGACCTGATGAACCGACTGGTTCAGACCCTCGCGGAACAATTGCAGCCGTCCGAAACAGAACTCCTCGAAGACACCCGCGAAGGAGCCCGCGGTTAGCTGATCGTAGCGCTGCTGCCAGTTGGTGAGGCACGCAGCGTGCTCGTCCGCGTCAAGGGTGTCGCGCAGGGTGCAGCAATAGGGGAGTCTGTCCGCGCTGTGGCCAGGCGGGGTCATCGCCTGCACCTTCTCGGCAAACGCCGAGTGGCGGTGGCAACCATGTCTCATCCTCTCTCGATCGTCGTGCGATCGTGCTTGTCGTTATGTGTGTCCGTAGCGTCGCACAGACACTGGGCGGCGCTCCTTTCCGGATTTTCCGGCGGCGAATCAGGATGGCACGGGCAATCGTCCTTTTGCAACCTGGGCTGTTCCGACGGCTTGCCGTTTTCGGATAACGCCCAAAGTGGGCGACTGCATACGATGCAATCACCCCGTGCATGAACCCGACGCCGATCGGGACAGGCACAGGCAGTGGTGGTTGCTGCGCAGGCTCTCGAAGAAGGGCTGCAAGCGGATCTCGTGCGCCGTTCCGCGGCGGTGCGAGGAGGAGACAGGATCGGATCGCCCGCTGCGATCGATGTTCGTTTTCGCCTTCAGTCTGCGCAGTGCTGCAGTGTTCCCGGCGTACGAGGCGGCAAGGCCGTCCCGCCGCGGGGACGCTTCATCAAAGGACATGAAGAGGAGATCCGGTCTTGAAAATCAAAACGCTCGCTACTGCGATGAGCAGTTTAGCCATGCTTGGCATCTCGCTGGCGTCACCGCCGGCTTACAGCTCTGCCGAGGCGCTGATCCGCGCAAAGTGCCTGCCCTGTCACACCGAGAGTGATGACGGCGTCAGTCGAGTCAGTCATCAGCGCAAGACGCCCGAAGGCTGGCTGATGTCGGTTGCGCGCATGCAGATCGTGCACGGCCTGAAGATCACCGATGAAGAGCGCCGCACAGTGGTCAAGTATCTGGCCGACAAGCAGGGACTCGCCCCTGCCGAAACCGAGGGAGTGCGTTACGCGCTCGAGCGCCGCCTGAATACCGTCGAGGCCTTCGAGTCCGAGAAATTCACGCAGATGTGCGCGCGTTGCCATTCCGGTGCGCGGGTGATGCTGCAGCGCCGCCCTGCCTCGGAGTGGGAGCACCTGGTGCATTTCCACCTCGGTCAGTTCCCCACCACCGAGTACCAGGCGCTGGGGCGTGATCGTGACTGGTTCGGAATCGCACTCAAGGAGATGGTGCCCGAACTGGCAGACAAGCTGCCGCTGCAGTCGGAGGCATGGAAAAACTGGCAGGCCCGTGGCCCGCAAGTGGTTAAGGGCGAGTGGAGCATGAGCGGCCACCTGACCGGTCGCGGCGGCTTTTCGGGTGTGATGAAGGTGGCGCCGGGCGAGGGGCAGGATCGTTACACGCTCGCCTTCGAAGGCCGTTGGGACGACGGCAAGCCGATGAAGGGAAAGGGCCAGTCGTTGATCTACACCGGCTATGAGTGGCGTGGCGATCTGGTGGTCGACGGCACGCCGATGCGTCAGGTGTTCGCGGTCGAGGACGGCGTGATGCGTGGGCGCATGTTCCTGCGCGATCAGGACGAGGTCGGTGCCGATGTGGTGGCCAGCCTGCAGCAGGCGGGCAACAGCCGTGTGCTGGCGGTGCATCCGTCCTACCTGAAGGCGGGTGAGACCGTCGAGCTGCGCATCGTCGGCTCCGGCCTTACGGGCGACGTGGCGCTGCCCCAGGGTGTGAAATTGCTCGATACGGTGAAGCGTTCCGCCTCCGAGGTCGTGGTCCGTGTGCAGGCCGATGCGGCGGCGCGCGGGGTGCACCAGGTGGCCGTGGGCCAGTCCTCGGGCGGCAGTCTTGCGCTGTACGACAGCATCGCGGCGCTCAAGGTCAGTCCTGCGTTTGCAGTCGCCCGTATCGGCGGTAACGGCACGCCGACCGCCAAGGTCGAAGCGCGTTTCGACGCCGAGGCCTGGGCGGCGGGAGCAGACGGCAAGGCCGGCACGGAGGACGACTTCCGCATCGGCGTGGTGCCGGCGACCTGGTCGGTGGAGCCGTTTGACGAGGCTTCGGTGCGTGACGAGGACGTCAAGTTCGCGGGTCTCATGGATCAGGCGAGTGGCGTGTTCGTGCCGGGGGACGCCGGTCCCAATCCCGCGCGACGTATGACGGCGAGCAACGTGGGCAACCTGAAAGTCGTGGCCGAGGTGGCACAGGGCGCTGACCGCTTGCGCGGCGAGGGGCAGGTGATCGTGGCGCCGCCGCGCTGGAACAACCCGCCGCTCCCCTGATCCGCGTGCCCCCGCGTTCCGGCAGGCCCTGGCCTGCCCTCCGCAACCCCGACACGAAAGGAGGCCCCCATGGGAGCCGTCTTGAATCTGGTGCAGAACAATCTGCACGAGTTGTGCGTCGACGACACGCGCATGCTGTTTCACATCCCGAGCAGTTCGCTGTTTGCGCTCGACCCGCTGACCGAGGCCCTGATTGACCGCATTCGCCGCCAGAGCCTGACTGCAGAGGCGCTGATCGACAGTTTGCGCGGCGAGTTCGATGCCGATGAAGTCGCCGGCACGATCCGCGACCTGGTCGCGCTCGAGCTTCTCGATGACGGGCGTCCTGCCGGCGCCAAGGCGTTGGCGCACACCTTCGAGCGCTTCCCGCTCACGACGGTGGTGCTCAACGTCAACACCGGCTGCAACCTGAGCTGCACGTACTGCTACAAGGAAGATCTCGACAAGCCCTCGGCGGGCAAGAAGATGGCTTTCGAGACCGCGCGTGACTCGATCGAGATGCTGTTGCGCGAGTCGCCCGACGAGCCGCGCTACAACGTCGTCTTCTTCGGCGGCGAGCCGCTCAGCAACCTGCCCCTGATCAAGCAGGTGGTCGAGTACTGCGAGGCCCGCTTCGCGGAATTGGGCAAGCAGATCGACTTCGTGATGACGACGAATGCGACCCTGCTCTCCAACGACACCATCGACTGGCTCAACGCCCACCGCTTCGGCCTGTCGATCAGCATCGACGGCCCGAAGGCGATCCACGACCGCAACCGGCTCACCGTCGGCGGCCAGGGCACCTACGAGACAGTGCGGCGCAAGGCCGAGCGCCTGCTGTCCCGCTACACCGCGCGTCCGGTCGGGGCGCGGGTAACGCTGACCCGCGGCACGACCGAGGTCGAGCGCATCTGGGATCACCTGTTCAACGAACTCGGGTTTGCCGAAGTGGGCTTCGCACCGGTGACCTCCGGTGACATCAGCACCTTCAACCTGACGAGCGAGGAACTGGTCGAGGTGTTCGCGGGCTTGAAGCGGCTCGGCCAGCGCTATCTGGACGCGGCGCTGGAGGGGCGCAACATCGGCTTCTCCAACATGCACCAGTTGATCACCGATCTGCACGAAGGACACAAGAAGGCGCTGCCCTGCGGCGCCGGGCTAAAGATGCTGGCGGTCGATCACAAGGGTGAGCTCAACCTGTGCCACCGCTTCACCGGCTCCACGCTGCCGACTTTCGGTGACGTGAAGAACGGCATCAAGCGCGAGCAACTCGGTGACTTCCTGTCGCAGCGCCTGGATCGCACCGACACCGGCTGCGCGAACTGCCGCATCCGCAACCTGTGCTCGGGCGGCTGCTACCACGAGAGCTACGCGCGCTATGGCGATCCAGCACATCCCACCTATCACTACTGCGATCTGATGCGCGACTGGGTCGATTTCGGCATCGAAGTCTACAGCCGCATCATGGCCGGTAACCCGGCCTTCATCGAACAGCACATTACTCCGAGGAGTGCGTCATGAAACATCTGAAAGCGATCAACAACAAGGCGCGGCTGCTGGACAAGGCGGTGGGCGAGGATCGGGTCGAGGAAGTGGTGGCGATGAGCGCCATCGCCGGCTGCGCGGCTACCGTGGACCCGGGCTGGGAAGTCGATGCCTTCGGTGGGGTGTCGTCGCTGTGTCAGCCGATGGAGTCGGATCTCTATGGCTGTGCCGACCCGTGCTGGTGGCCGGCGCAGGTGCCGGACGTAATGAACACGTATCCGGACTGGAACAAGGACGCGACGAACTCCAAGGAAGACTGGCGCAATCTCGGCTCGGTCTTCCCGGGCGACAAGCTGTAAGGGGGCAGACATGAAGAAATCGATGATCGGCGGCGCGCTGCGCCGCACCGCGGCCGCGGTCGCGTGCCTGGCGGCGGGCGCCTTGCCCGCCGCTGCAGCCAACCCCGCCGTGGCGGCAAACGAGTCGCTGGCGCTCAAGTCGGGCAGCGAATACCTGATGGTGGCCAACTACCCCAACAACCTGAACGTGGTCGATCTGGCCAGCGAGAGCGTTTTCAAGACCTGCGCGTTACCCGACGCCTTCGGGCCCGGCACTACGCAGATCTCGCCCGATCGCCGCACCGCCTACATCCTCAACAACCGCTTCGGCACCATCTATGGCATCGAGCTCGATACCTGCAAGGTGACTTTCCGCGCGGAGATGTCGCAGGTCGAGAACGAGCGTGCGAAGTCGATCGCCTCCTTCACCGTCAGCCCCGATGGCAAGGAGCTTTACGCGGTACAGAATCCGACCCAGATCAACCGTGACCATTACCGCGTGGGCGAGCCGCGCTTTGCGGTCTACGACACCAGCGCGGGCCTGGAAGCCAAGCCCGTGCGCGTGTTCCCGGCTCCGCGCCAGGCGAACATCATGCAGGCGGGCGACGACGGTACGGTCTATCTGGCCGGCCCGAACATCTACAAGGTGGACGTGAAGAGCGGCGAGATGACGGTCGCGCTGCCAATCCGCGACTGGCAGCGGTCCACCCACGCGCCGCTCGACGTGCTCTACATCTGGCCGGTGCAGACGCCGCAGCGGGACTTCACCATCCTCTACACCACGGCGAAGTTCCAGGATGAGAAGCAGGACATGGCGACGGCCGAGTATCAGTACGGCTACCTCAACGTCGACCTGAAGAACGGCGACACCGAGGCGCGCGAGTTCGGCCCGCTGACCGAGATCTACTTCACGGGCATGCGCTCGCCGAAGGACCGCAACGTCATCTACGGCCTGCTGCACCGCCTCACCAAGTACGACATCGCGCAGCAGAAGCTGGTGCAGGCCGCCGAGCTCGACCACACCTACTACACGCTGCTGACCAACCAGGCCGGTAGCCGGCTGTACCTCACCGGCACCTTCAACGACATCTCCATCCACGACGCCGACACGCTGGCCAAGGTCGGGCAGGTGAAGCTGCCGGGTGGGGATATGTCGCTCGGCACCGGCCAGGTCTTCGTGCGCTGAGCCTGCACTCCCAAGCACTGATCCGCTGACCCGCGTCGCGTGGGTGTTCATCGGGGCCCTCACCGGTCCCGAGGACCCCCGCACGCCAAAAAAATCAAATCAGGAGACGAACATCATGCGCATTCAAACGACGGTGGCTGCGTTGCTCGCGGGGCTGGCCACGCTGGGCAGCGCACAGGCCGCCGACTTTTACGAGCGCGACGGCACCACCCTCGGCTTCAACGTCGACGGCATGGCCGGCGCCTTCTCGACCCGCGAGGACTACCTCGGCGAGGGCGGCAAGCAGTGGCGCGAGGCCTTCATGCACGGCGTGCTGGTCGGCAAGACTCGCGCCGGCGAGGGCGAGCTGTATGGCGGGCTGGGCGCGATCGCCCAGGGCACCTGGGGCGACGGCGACGCGGGCGGCTACACCAACGGACGCGAGCGCGACGTCGACCTGGAGGACGCCTATATCGGCTGGCGCAGCGCAGGCGGCCTGCTCGACTTCTCCTTCGGCCGCCAGCAGTTCCAGCTCGGCGACGGCTTCCTGATCGCAGGCGACCGCATCAACCTCGGCAAGGGCCTCGACGTGCTCGGTGTCGACGTGGACCGCGGCGGCGCCTACTACCTGGCGGCGAAGAAGAGCTTCGGCAACACCGCCATCCTGCGCGTCGATCCGGACGGCCCGCTGCGCGGCGACGCCTTCTGGCTGCAGTCGAACAACCCCTACCACCAGGACACCGAGCTTGGCGGCTTGAATGTGGAGTACGTGTCGGAGACGCACGGCACCGTGGGCCTGAGCTGGATGAAGGTGCTCGACGTCGATCAGGACGCCGGTCTCGGCATCTTCAATCAGCGCGACGGCATGCGCATCACCAGCGTGCGCGGCCAGGGGAGCATGGGGGTCGAGAACCTGTTCCTGTCCTTCGAGTACGTCGACCAGCGCGGCGGGAGCACGGCGGTGAAGAACGATGCCGACGCCTGGTACGTGGAGGGCGGCTGGACCTTCGCCGACCTGCCGTGGAGCCCGACGCTGAACTACCGCCATGCCCGCTTCTCGGCCGACAAGACCGGGACCGACCGTAACGAAGCCTTCGACCCGCTGTTCTTTGGCCTGAGTCGTGGCCTCGGTACCTGGTTCCAGGGCGAGGTCGCCGCCAACTACGCCGGTCCGGCCAACAGCGGCAACAAGCTGGACCGCCTGGAGCTGACCGTGACGCCGCGCGCGGACCTGTCGGTGACCGTGCAGTACTGGGACATCAAGTCGATCGGCGATGCAGACCTGGACGGGCGCGAGATCGACCTGTTCGCCTTCTGGCAGATCAACGACAACTTCACCTTCGTGCCCCTGGTCGGGCTTTATGAGCCGCGCGGCGGAGATGTGCAGGCCCTGCAGGGCAACGATCGCCGCAACGTCTATCTGCAGGCGGTGCTGCTCTACAACTTCTGACGGCGGCGACGCCTTTTCCACACCAATACACAAATAGTCGGAGACACGAGATGGATCGATACAAGGGCGAACTGATCAGCGAAACCACGCGCCGCTTCCTGGCTCAGCCCAAGCGTATGCTGATCGGGGGCGAGTGGGTGGATGCGGTAGGCGGCGGCCGGTTGGAGGTGATCGACCCCGCCAGCGCGCAGGTGTTTGCCAGCGTGCCGGCGGGCGAGGAAGCGGACATCGACCGTGCCGTCGCCGCAGCACGCAAGGCGTTCGAGCAGGGCGAATGGCCACGCATGCGGCCGGTCGATCGCGAGCGCCTGCTGCTGCGTCTCGCCGATCTGGTCGAGGCGAATGCGCAGGAACTAGCCGAGATCGAGGCGCTCGACAACGGCAAGCCCGTGACCATGGCGCGCGCGGTCGATCTGGCCCTGGTGGTGGATTTTCTGCGCTACATGGCGGGGTGGGCGACCAAACTCGAAGGCTCGACGATGGAGGTATCGGTTCCGCTGGTGCGTGACCGCGACTTCTTCGGTTTCACGCGGCGGGAACCCGTGGGCGTGGTGGGCGCGATCATCCCGTGGAATTTCCCGCTGCTGATGCTGGCGTGGAAGGCGGGGCCGGCGCTCGCCTCCGGCTGCACCATGGTACTCAAGCCGGCCGAGGAGACGCCGCTGTCGGCGCTGCGCTTCGCCGAACTGATGGAGCAGGCGGGCTATCCTGCCGGCGTGTTCAACGTGGTGACCGGCCACGGTCACACCGCCGGTGCAGCACTGGCGTCCCATAAGGGGATCGAGAAGGTGGCGTTCACCGGCTCGACCGAGATCGGCAAGCTGGTCGGCAAGGCTGCACTCGACAACATGACGAGGGTATCGCTGGAGCTCGGCGGCAAGAGCCCGGTGATCATGCTCGACGATGTCGACCCAGGGGTGGCGGCCGCGGGTGCGGCGCAGGCGATCTTCTTCAACCAGGGTCAGGTGTGCTGCGCCGGTTCGCGCCTGTATGTGCACAAGAGTCGCTTCGAGCGGGTTGTCGAGGGCCTGTCCGGGATCGCCGCAGGCATGAAGCTAGGCGCCGGCATCGAACCCGCAACGCAGATCGGCCCGCTGGTTTCGGCGGTCCAGCAGCAGCGCGTACTCGGCTACATCCGCAGCGGTTTCGAGGAAGGGGCGCGTGCGCTGGCGGGGGGTGCGGCAGGCGAGGGCGAGGGCTACTTCGTCAAGCCCACCGTACTGGTCGACACCCGCGACGACATGCGCGTGGTGCGCGAGGAGATCTTCGGCCCGGTGGTGGTCGCGATGCCCTACGACGACCTCGACGAGGTCGCTCGCCGCGCCAACGACACCCCGTTCGGCCTGGGTGCCAGCATCTGGTCGAACGACCTGTCGCGGGTGCATCGCCTGGTGCCGAAGATCAAGGCGGGAACGGTGTGGGTCAATTGCCACAACATCCTCGACGCCTCGATGCCCTTCGGCGGCTACAAGCAGTCGGGCATCGGTCGCGAGATGGGGCGCGCCGTGCTCGATCTCTATACCGAAAGCAAGTCGGTGATCATGGCCCTGTGATCCGTGGCGCGTGTCGCCGTGGGCCGGCGGCGCGCGCCATGGAGCGTCCGGACCATCAGTCGGCGGCTGCCAAGGCCGCCTGGAATGCGCACATGAATGAACCCGAACTGGCAGTGAGCGCGATTCATGCCGTCACGCTCGAGTGGACAACGGCGACGCCCGCCGAGCGCGAACGCCACTGGTTCCGCCTGCATGGCGACACGGACCTGGCCGCCTGGCTCGCACCGCTGCAGCCCACGCATGTTCACTTCGGCAGCGAGTTCTGCGAGCACCTGCTGCCCTCGACCCGCAGCTTGCATCAGGCGCTGCGACAGGCGGAGCAGGCGGGGCTATGCCTTGCCCTGCTCACCCCGGTTGCCTCGCCCGATGTGCTCGCCCGCCTCGCCCGGCTGTTGCCGATGCTGCCCGCCGGGGCCGAGGTGGTGGTGAATGACTGGGGCGTCGCATACGAGGTGGCCACCCGCTTCCCCGCGCTGCGCCCGGTCGCTGGCCGCGTGCTGTGCCGCATGACCAAGGACCCGCGCCTCGACTCGCGCTGGGCGGGACGCTGCGGCCATGGCCTGGCGGCGCCCGCCATGCGCGGCCTGTTCGAGCGCCTTGGTATCCGCCGGCTCGAGATCGACATGCCGGTGTTCGCGGAGGATGAGGCGCTCGACGATCTGCCGCTGCCGGCCGGCGTGCATCTGCCCTATGTGTACGTTGCCAAGGGCCGCATGTGTCGGGCGGGGTCTCTGTCGATGACGGGGCCTGAGCGCTTCGCTGTCGGTCGTCGCTGCCAGAAGGAGTGTCTGCGCCTGTCGGCCGTTGCCGAGCGGCCGGGCAGGGGGGATGCCTGTGCCACGGTGCAGGTGGGCAATACCTTGTTCAGCCGCCATTCGGATGCGATGGCCCGCGTGCTGCGACATGCTGTCGGCCGAGGTCGAGTCGCCCGCCTGGTGGTTCCGGGAGAACCCTTATGAGGATCGTTGCCCCGATTTCCCGCGTGGCTGAAGTGGCGCTGCTCGCGCAGGCGGGCGCCAGCGAACTTTACTGCGGCATGATGCCGCCCGAATGGCTTGGGCGCTTCCATGCCCTGAGCGTCAATCGCCGGCCGTCAGGCAACCTGACGCGCTACGAGGACCTGGCAAGCGCGATCGAACTGGCTCATGCACATGGCGCAACCCTCTCGCTGGTCCTCAACGCCCAGCATTATTCCGCCGCGCAGGGTGAGGCCGCGACGGAAGTCGCGGAGCGCTTCGCCGAATTGGGGGGCGATGCACTGATCGTCAGCGATCTCGGCCTGGTGCAGTTGCTCGCGGCACGGCTCCCCGGGCTGCGGGTGCATGTCAGTTCGGTGGCAACCTGCCGTAACGCTGGCGCGGCGCGGCTGTGTCGCGAGTTGGGGGCACGCCGTCTGATCCTGCCGCGTGACGTCACCATCGCCGAAGCCGCAGCGATTGCGGCCGAGGTGCCCGATATCGAGATCGAGGCCTTCGTGCTCAACGACGGTTGCATCTTCGAGGAGGGCGCCTGCCATACGATCCATCTCCCCGGTCAACTCGGTGGGCCGATCTGTCTCGATCGATACCAGTACCGCTATCGTCGCCGCGATGGCGGCGCATTGTCGCCAGGGCTGGTCGAACGCCTGCGGGAAAACGATGAGTCTTACGAGCGCTGGCTGTGGTACCGCTTCTCCTGCGGCTTCAGCACCACGCCGGAAGGGATGCCCTACGGTCCTTGTGGCCTGTGTGCCGTGCCGGCGCTGCGGCGCGGACGGGTGGCGGCGATCAAGATCGCCGGACGCGAGGCGCCGACCGCGCGCAAGCTGGCGAGCGTGCGCATGGTGAAATCGGTGCTCGAGCGTGTGTGCGGTGGTGAGGACGACGCCGCCGTGCGGCGCTTTGCCATGGAGCTGCGGCCGTCCGAGGCGCACTGCGCCACCGGCTTCATGTGCTACTACCCGGAAGTGCTGCGCGCGGAGGTGAATTGAGATGCCTGCGCCGCCTCCTGCCCTGCTGAGCCTGGCGGTCACCGCTTTGGTGGCGGCGTTGGTGGCGAGTTGGGCGGCACTGGGGCAAGTCGCGCTCGCCGTAGCGGCTGTGCTGGCCGTGCATGCTGCGTTCAGGCCAAGGGGTCGCAGCGCCGTGCTGATTGTGGCTGCAGCACTCGCTTGGGGGTGCGTTTTCGCGCTGGGCTGGCATTTTGGCCATAATCACTTCGCGCTGCGCTACGTGTGGCTGTACAGCAGCGCCGAACTGCCCCTGCATCTGAAAATCGCCAACCTGTGGGGCGGGGATGAGGGCACCACGCTGCTGCTCGCCGCCTGCTGCCTGAGTCTCGCGGCGGGCGAGGCGCGTGCCGTGCGCGATCCCTCCCGCTTGTCTGTTTCCGCGGTGATCGCCGCCTGGTACGGGCTGACTGCACTGTGGCTCGCGCCCTTCATCGCAACGCCGGTCGAGTGGTTGGCTCAGTCGCCGTCTCAGGGCATGAACGCGCATCTGATGAAGCCCTGGATGCTGTTCCACGCACCGCTGGTGCTGGCGGCCTACGCATGGACCCTGTCGCTTGCCGCGCCCGCGCTCGATGCCCTGCGCGGGCTATCGACGCCGTGGTCGGCGCTGGCGCGCTCTCGCGCGCGACGGGCCTGGGTGGTCCTCACCGCCGGGATCGGTTTCGGCATGTTGTGGGCCTTCGAGGACGCGATGTACGGGCAGGTCTGGCATTGGGATCCGGTGCAGACCGCGGTGTTCTGCCTTTGGTGTCTGCTGGGCGCGCATCTGCACGGCGTGGCGGGATGGGGCGTGGGCCGCCGGTACTGGCGAGCGATGCCGTGGGCTGGCGCGCTCGCTGCGGCCGCCGTGCCGCTCGTGATGGCGGTGACGCGCAATCCTATGCTCGCCAGTTCGCATCGATATGTAGGCGCCGATTCGTGGGTGAGCCATGTCGTGCTCGGTACGGCGCTGCTGATGGCCGCCATCGCTTGCGCATTCGCGGGTTGGCGCGCTGGTGCAGGGCTGCCGTGCGCCAGGGAACGGACCTCGTCCGGACTGGGCTTGTGGCTGGCGCAGCTCTGCTTTCTGGGCGCCGCCGTCGCCTCGGCCGGGCAGCTGCTCTTTGCGTTCGGCGCGAGCGCGCTGGAAGTGCCGCGGCCCGAGGAATACAAGCCTTTCCTCGCCATGTTGAGCAATCTCACGACCGGCACCGAACTCACTGCGCTGCGCGCTGCCTTTGAGCAGTGGGATGTGGATGGCTATGTGCTTGCGCGCGGCTTGTTGCTGCCCCTGGCTGGATTTGGCCTTGTAGGCGGCTGGTACTTCTTTCGCCGGATCTCGAGCGCTGCGGGGCGCGTTTCGCTTCTGCTGGCGCTTGCGGCCATTGTCACCAACGCCGTTTGGGGCGGGTTCATGGCGCAGTCTTATGCGGGGGCTGGCATCCTGTCGCAACAGATCGTGGCCGTGCTGCCGCTGTTCGATGCGAGCCTGGTCGGGGGCGCCTACCTTGCGCTGGGCGGTATCGCCTGGGCGGCGACCGTCCTGCGCCGGCGTGGCCGCAAGGGCGTCGCGGCCGCCATTCCCTTGGCGGCGATTCATGTCGGTGTCGTGGTGGCGCTGTGGGGCGGATTGCTGGCAACTGCGCTGAACAGCTACACGCAGCACGAGATTCGTTTCGACGGTGCTGAGACCGGCTGGACACGGGATCGTCACGGTTACGCCTTCAGGCTTGCAGACGTTCGGGTTACCGCCCTGCGTGACGGCGGCGTGACCGCATCGAACGGGGTGCAAGCGCTTACCGCGATCGAGGTGCGTGGTCCGGCGGGCGAAGTGCTGGATGGGCAGACCCTGTATCGGGATTCCCGCGCGCCGCCCGACCGCTACGACGGCCCCCTGCGTCAGATCTGCGAGTTGCTGGACTATCGCTACGCGCGTCACGTCGGTACGCCGGGCTATCTGCTGCAACCGCTCATCGACCAGGGCTGGGCGAGTGCAGTGCAGTTCTGGGTCTCGCCGGCCGCGGTGGTCGAATCGCTCGAGGAGCGTCCGGGCGGAACGGAGGTGTTTGTGGTCGTGAAGGTTTTCCCCTTCCTGTCCTTGCTGTGGGCCGGGCTCCTGCTCGTGCTGTTCGGGAGCGGATGGCTTGCGTTCTTCAGCCGTCGCCAGCCAGCTTGATTCCTTCCATTTACACTGCGCTGAATAGGCGGTGATCCGGGACGCTCCCGAGAGAGACGGCTTTTCGTTGATCTGCAACAAGCGGATACAATCGAGCCCTTATCTTTTCCGGATGCATCTTCATGCAACAAATCGTCGACGGCATCAACGGCTGGGTTTGGAGCCCGGCCCTTGTCTATCTTTGCCTGCTGGTCGGTCTGTATTTCTCGATCCGTACTCGCTTCATGCAGGTGCGCCACATGGGCGAGATGGTGCGCGCCATGTTCCGCGGCAAGAGTTCGGCGGCAGGCGTGTCGTCCTTCCAGGCGCTGACCATCGCGCTGTCGGGGCGCGTGGGCACGGGCAACATCGCCGGCGTCGCCACCGCGATCGGTTTCGGCGGTCCGGGCGCAATCTTCTGGATGTGGATGGTCGCCTTCCTCGGCGCCGCCACGGCCTACATCGAATCCGCGCTGGGTCAGATCTACAAGACCGAGCAGCACGGCCTGTACCGCGGCGGTCCCGCCTACTACATCGAGAAAGGCCTGGGCTGGCGCGCGTACGCGATCGTGTTTGCGGTCGCGACCATGATCGCCTGCGGCCTGCTGCTGCCCGGGGTGCAGACCAACGCCATCGCTGCCGGCATGGAGAACGCGTTCGGCGTGGCGCCGGCGGTCACCGGCACCATTATCGTCATCCTGCTCGGCCTCATCATCTTCGGCGGCGTGCGCCGTATCGCCCAGGTCACCCAGGTGGTCGTGCCCTTCATGGCGCTCGGCTACGTGCTGGCGGCGGCGGTGGTGGTGGCGCTCAACGTCGACAAGGTGCCCGAGGTCATCCGCCTGATCCTGTCCTCGGCTTTTGGCATCGAGGCCGGTTTCGGCGCGATGATCGGCCTGGCGATCCAGTGGGGCGTCAAGCGTGGCGTGTATTCGAACGAAGCCGGCCAGGGTACCGGTCCGCACGCGGCCGCCGCGGCCGAGGTGCCGCACCCGGCTGCGCAGGGCCTTGTGCAGGCCTTCTCGGTGTATGTCGACACCCTGTTCGTGTGCTCGGCGACCGCGTTCATGGTGCTGATCACCGGGACCTACAACGTCACCGGCGCCGATGGTCAGCAGGTGTTCACCGGTCTGGCCAACATAGCGGCCGGTACCGGCTTCACGCAGGCAGCGATGGAGCAGGTGCTGCCCGGCTTTGGCGCGGTGTTCGTGGCGATCGCGTTGTTCTTCTTCGCCTTCACCACGGTGCTGGCGTATTACTACATTGCCGAGACCAACCTCGCCTACCTCACGCGCAACCTGCGCTCCGAGGCCTTGATCTTCGTGCTGCGTGTGGCGCTGATCGGCTCGGCGCTTTACGGCTGCGTGCGCACCAGCGACCTCGCCTGGGGCCTGGGCGACATCGGCGTGGGTATCATGGCGTGGCTCAACATCGTGGCGATCCTGGTGCTGCAGAAGCCGGCGCTGCTGGCGCTGAAGGACTACGAGGCGCAGCAGGCGCGCGGTCGCGTCGAGCCGGAGTTCGACCCCCGTCCGCTGGGCATCAAGAACGCCGAGCTGTGGGAGAAGATCGCCGACAAGCGCAAGCGTCAGGCCTGATCGAACCCCGCGCGCAGGTAAGGCCCGCACGCGAAGACCCGCCCGCCGACGCTGCG
>QXGG01250994.1_pt1 | contig 20871 bp, 20 predicted proteins | sample 1982491 | NCBI WGS metagenome assembly QXGG01 (sample SAMN09924614, study PRJNA488089) | Wastewater metagenome, whole genome shotgun sequencing project. | isolation source: South African research farm wastewater | place: South Africa: Irene, Agricultural Research Council, Animal Production... | reverse complement strand
GTAGTGATCTGGATAAACACTAAGTGGACTCATAGCTCAGCTGGATAGAGTACTCGGCTACGAACCGAGCGGTCGGAGGTTCGAATCCTCCTGAGTCCACCATATTAAAAGTCTAGAGATAATCTGGAATTTTATGTAACACCAGTAGTGATCTGGATAAACACTAAGTGGACTCATAGCTCAGCTGGATAGAGTACTCGGCTACGAACCGAGCGGTCGGAGGTTCGAATCCTCCTGAGTCCGCCATATTAAAGAACCTGCATTCATTGCAGGTTTTTTTTTGCCTGCTATTTATGCCTTTAGGTTACACGTGTGCCTTTATTTTGTTCTGTAAGCCTTCAAGGTACGCAGCCCTGTTGATTAAAGCGCACATTGCGCTGTTTGCCATGAGGGCCGGGGTAAGTCACGCTTATCGTGCCATTGTGGTTGCGCTCTTTAAGGGCTCTGCCAAACATACTGTCGACTTCAGTTCGGCTCATGCCGCTTTTGACCTGCAAGCGAATTAAATCGGTGCGCCTTTGGGTGGGATTGAATGCGCCGCAGGGTGTTTTAGCGTCACTGATCACGGTAATAGCTTGCGGTTGAGTGCTAGCAGGTTTGAGTTGAGCTTCAATAACACTGCGCGGTAATGCAGGAATCGTCATGGTGGGGGCGACGCTCAATGTCTGTTGCTCACTTGTACCTTGGCAGCCGCTGTCGTTAAAAATGATATGGCCTTGCGGGGTGATGCATTTATAAATGTGTACCTGTGCTGTGCTCAACATTGGATAACAGCACAGGCACAGCATAAGGTATAGCAGATAGGTTTTTGGCATAACGGACACCTCTGTTCGGTGAACTGAGTGGGTAGGGTGTCTTTGCAGTGTAGATGCTCAAGCCCTAATGGCTAGCTATAGGCGGGTATGTGCGCTTTAGGCAGCCAATAGTTAGGTGCAAAATCAGCGCACAATGCTATTATTGTGCGCTTACAGCTGGCGCAAAACCGGCTGGTCATGATTTTTCAGTAGAATTTTTTCCCATTGAGCAATCACCATGCACACTTGATCAAACCTTCGCACTGTGCGTGCGTAAGGGCGGAGCACCTCATTTATGTCTGAAGTCGAAGAAAAAAAACCCCAGGAGCGTTTACAAGAGCGCTTTTCACAAGTTCTGGAGCTTTTGCAACGACACCGATTGATTGAGGAACGTGTTGCTCAGCAAGGCAGTGATCATCAAGAGCGTGTGGATGAGTTGGTGCAGCAACAGCATTTGGCAGAGTTGCAGCACAAGCTGACTGAGCTGCACCCCGCTGATATTGCCTATATTCTCGAAGCTCTACCCTTAGAAGACCGTTTGGTGATTTGGCAGCTGGTTCGCGCAGAAAGCGATGGCGATATTCTGCTTGAAGTATCGGATGCAGTGCGTGAAACCTTAATCGCGGATATGGATGAGCAGGAGATTATTGCAGCCGCTAAAGATCTCGATGCCGATGAGTTAGCTGACTTAGCACCTGAGTTGCCGCGCGATGTGGTGCAGGGTTTGATGGAGTCCTTGGATGAGCAGCAGCGTGAACGTGTGCGCTCAGCCTTATCCTATGATGACGAGCAAGTGGGCGCCATTATGGACTTTGAGATGGTGACCATTCGTGAGGACGTCACGCTTGAAGTTGTTTTGCGCTATTTGCGCCGCTTAAAAGAATTACCCGATCAAACCGATAAGCTGTTTGTGGTGGATGTGGCGGGTATTTTAAAAGGTGTGTTGCCCATTAAGCGTTTATTGGTCAATGATCCTGATTGTAAAGTTCAGGATGTGATGGCCGATGATCCGGTGCGATTTTACCCAGATGAAGACGGCTCTTTTGCCGCTCAAGCTTTTGAGCGCTACAACTTGGTTTCTGCGCCTGTGGTGGAAAAAAGTGGCAAATTGATTGGCCGTTTAACCGTCGATGAGATGGTGGACTTGATTCGTGAAGAATCTGAAAGCGAAGCTTTAAGTCGCGCAGGTTTACGTGAAGAAGAAGATATTTTTGCGTCAGTCTGGAAGTCGCTGAAAAACCGTTGGGCGTGGCTAGCGATTAACTTGATCACCGCATTTGTGGCATCGCGAGTGATTGGCATGTTTGAAGATTCCATTGAAAAGCTCGTTGCTTTGGCTGCTTTGATGCCGATTGTTGCAGGGATTGGTGGTAACTCAGGTAATCAAACCATCACTATGATTGTGCGAGCGATGGCGCTGGATCAGTTGTCTACGGGCAACACCTCGCGCTTGATGCGTAAAGAGTTGGGTGTGGCACTGATCAATGGTGTGATTTGGGGCAGTGTGATTGGTTTGGTGGCGTGGTTGTTGTATGACAGCTGGTCTCTGGGCGTGGTGATGACTGCGGCGATGACCTTAAATTTACTGTTAGCCGCCTTGATGGGTGTAATTATTCCTATGACTATGGTCCGTTTGGGGCGTGACCCGGCACTAGGATCAAGTGTATTAATTACCGCGATGACAGACAGTGGTGGTTTCTTTATCTTCTTAGGTTTAGCCACGGTGTTTTTGCTGTAAATACGCAGCATATTAGTATGGTAAATGAGCTGAGTGCGGGTCGGTCTGTTAAAAAAAGCATGCTAGTGTTTGCTAAACAGGTTCGATTCGCGCTAATGTTTACCGGTTTTAGCTGTCATTCATTGGCTGTTATGTCAGTTGCGGCATGAATACAGATTATAAAATTGCCACCTGCAACTCAGGAAATGGAGCGTATATGACCTCGCAGCAACTCCTCTTAGAAGGCGTTGAACTCATGCTTTTTGGTATGGGTCTCGTTTTTGTGTTTTTGGTTTTATTGATCTTCTGTATCAAGGGCATGTCCTTTGTTTTAGAGCGCATCGCGCCAGAAGAAAGTCATGCAGCAACGGCAACTGCCGTCACCGCTCAAGTGCCGAGTACGCAAGCGGTTGATGTTGACACTTTACAAGCCATCCAAATTGCCATTAAACAGCACCGCGCGCGTCGCGGCTGAGTGTACCTATCCGGAGTTTTTCCCAAATGACTAGCACCAAGCCTCTCGGTATTACTGACGTTGTGTTACGTGATGCTCACCAATCTATTTTAGCCACCCGTGTTCGTTTAGAAGACATGCTGCCTATTGCCAGCAAACTTGACCAAGTTGGTTTTTGGTCAGTTGAATCATGGGGTGGAGCGACCTTCGACTCTTGCATACGTTACTTAGGCGAAGATCCGTGGGAGCGTATTCGAGCGCTAAAAGCTGCGATGCCAAACACGCCGCAACAAATGTTACTGCGAGGCCAAAACTTGTTGGGCTACCGTCACTATGCTGATGACGTGGTAGATAAGTTTGTTGAGCGTGCAGCGATTAACGGTGTGGATGTGTTCCGCGTCTTTGATGCGATGAATGACCCACGTAACTTAGATCGCGCATTGAAAGCGGTTAAAGCCAACGGTAAGCATGCTCAAGGTACGATTTCTTACACCACAAGCCCTGTGCATACCATGCAAATGTGGGTGGACTTGGGTAAGCAGATTGAAGATCTGGGTGCAGATTCGATTGCGATTAAAGATATGGCCGGTATTTTAACGCCGTATCTTGCCTATGAGTTGGTCAGTAAATTAAAAGCCAGCCTGTCGATTCCGATTCATATGCAGTGCCACGCAACAGCGGGCCTGTCATCGGTGTCTATCTTAAAAGCTGTGGAAGCTGGTATTGATAACGTGGATACGTCCATCTCTTCCATGTCGATGACCTATGGCCATTCGCCAACCGAGTCTGTGGTGGCGATGTTCCAAAACACTGAGCATGACACCGGTCTTGATTTAGAGTTGTTGGAAGAAGTTGCAGCATACTTCCGTGAAGTACGCAAAAAGTACGCAAAATTCGAAGGCACGCTCAAAGGTGTTGATTCACGTATTTTGGTTGCACAAGTGCCAGGTGGCATGCTGACCAATATGGAAAATCAACTGAAAGAGCAGGGTGCAGGCGATAAGTTTGATGAAGTATTGGCTGAAATCCCACGTGTACGTGAAGATTTAGGCTTTATTCCTTTAGTGACACCCACCTCGCAAATTGTTGGCACGCAAGCCGTGATTAACGTATTGACCGGTGAGCGTTACAAGTCGATTACTAAAGAAACCGCCGGCGTATTAAAAGGTGAGTATGGTGCTGCACCTGCCCCCTTTAATGCTGAGTTGCAGGCGCGTGTACTTGATGGCGCGCAAGCTATTGTGTGTCGTCCAGCTGACTTGCTGGAGAACGAAGTTGAAAAACTCACCGCTGAATTGCAAGGCTTGGCACAAGAGAAGAATATTCGCTTAGCTGACGATATGATTGATGATGTATTGACCTACGCTTTATTCCCGCAAATTGGGCTTAAGTTCTTAGAGAATCGTGACAATCCGGATGCGTTTGAGCCGATTCCAACAGGGCAAGAAGTGCTGAACAGTCAAGCGGCAGGCCCACAAGCCTATACCGTTGATGTCAACGGTAAGACCTTTGTGGTGCAAGTCAATGAAGGTGGAGACATTGAAGGTCTGAAACCTATTGGTGATGCCACTGCTTGTGCGCCAGAAGCTGTTGCTGTCGGTGAAGGTGATCCGCAAGGTGCACCATTGGCCGGTAATATCTTTAAGGTATTGGTCAAGCCCGGTCAGCAGGTTGATGAAGGTGATGTGGTGATTATTTTAGAAGCCATGAAAATGGAAACTGAAATTCGCGCATTCCGTCGTGGTGTCATTGGTGGCGTCAACGTTAAAGTTGGCGATGCAGTGTCGGTTGGCGATAGCCTGCTGACCATAGCTTGAGGCCTGAATGATGGAAAAGCTCTTGAATTTATGGCACAGCACCGGCATTTACCAGCTTGAGACTGGCCAAGCTTTAATGATTGCTGTGTGTTTAGGATTGGTGTTTCTAGCCATTCGTAAAGGCTTTGAGCCGCTGTTGCTGATTCCAATCGGTTTTGGTGGTGTGTTAGCCAATATCCCTGCAGCAGGCATGGCAGAAACCGGTGGCTTATTGGCCATGCTCTACGATGTGGGCTTACCCACCAGCGTGTTCCCACTCTTGATCTTTATGGGCGTGGGTGCGATGACGGACTTTGGTCCCATGCTGGCCAACCCTAAAACCCTGCTCTTAGGCGCAGCTGCTCAATTTGGTATTTTTGGTACTTTATTGGGTGCTTTAGCCATTGGTATGTTAGGTATTCCTGGTTTGGAGTTTACCCTGCAAGAAGCTGCGTCGATCGCTATTATTGGTGGGGCCGATGGTCCAACATCAATTTATGTGACATCGCGCTTAGCGCCTGATTTATTAGGGCCCATTGCGGTAGCTGCATACTCATACATGGCGTTAGTGCCTTTGATTCAGCCGCCCATTATGCGTGCGCTGACTACACCTGAAGAGCGTTCGATTGTGATGTCGCAACTGCGTCATGTGAGTCAGACCGAGAAGATTGTCTTCCCGTTAGTGCTGTGCTTGCTTATTGGTATGCTACTGCCTGATGCGGCGCCACTGGTGGGTATGTTCGCCTTTGGTAACCTGATGCGCGAAAGCGGTGTGGTTGAGCGTTTAGCTGATACGTCACGTAATGCGTTAATTAATATCGTGACCATTGGTTTAGGCTTAACGGTAGGTTCTAAGCTGTCGGCTGAATCATTCTTGCAAATTAAAACCTTAGGGATTTTATTGCTGGGTATGATTGCGTTCAGTGCCGGTACGGCAATGGGTATTATTATGGCCAAGGTCATGAACAAGTTCAGTGTGAATAAAATCAATCCCTTGATTGGTTCCGCTGGCGTTTCAGCAGTACCGATGGCCGCACGTGTATCCAACCGTGTGGGGCTGGAGTCCAATCCACAAAACTTCTTACTGATGCATGCCATGGGTCCGAACGTTGCGGGTGTGATTGGTTCGGCTGTTGCTGCGGGTGTGCTGTTGAGTTTTGTTGGTTAAAACTTAATAAAGTACACTAATACACAAAGGCTGCCCTCTGAGGCAGCCTTTGTGGTTCTGGATGGTAGGCTTTATATATATAGTGGACTGTTTATTGCATGCCTAATGGAATGAAAGTCTTAGCGTCAACCTTTAGTGCATGCGCACTCAGTCGAAAAAGAGAATAGTCAGTGAATAACTCGCAACTCAAAAATAATATGCGTACCGGCGTAGGATTGCTCAAGCAGGGCAATTTGGGTGTGCCTATATTGTTGTTAGTTATTTTAGGCATGATGACCTTGCCGATTCCAACCATGCTGTTGGATATATTTTTCACCTTTAACATTGCCCTCGCCATTATCGTCTTGCTGGTGGGCGTCTATGCCATGCGTCCGCTGGATTTTGCAGCCTTTCCCACGATTTTGCTGGTGGCGACCCTGATGCGCTTGTCCTTGAACGTGGCTTCAACGCGCGTGGTGTTGTTGCACGGTCACGAAGGAGGAGATGCCGCTGGTAAAGTGATTCAAGCCTTTGGTGAGGTGGTCATTGGTGGTAACTACGTGGTGGGTGCGGTGGTCTTTGCCATCTTGATGATTATTAACTTTGTGGTGGTGACCAAGGGTGCGGGGCGTATTTCTGAGGTGAGTGCGCGTTTTACCTTGGATGCCATGCCCGGTAAGCAAATGGCAATTGATGCCGATCTCAACGCTGGCTTGATTGACCAAGAGCAAGCCAAGATCCGCCGCAGTGATGTGGCCCAAGAAGCAGACTTCTATGGTTCGATGGATGGTGCCAGTAAGTTTGTGCGCGGTGATGCGGTGGCGGGTTTGTTGATTTTGTTTATCAACTTGATTGGTGGTATTGCCATTGGTGTGGCGCAGCATGATTTGAGTTTTATGGATTCGGCTAAGGTGTATGCATTGCTGACCATTGGTGATGGCTTGGTGGCGCAAGTGCCTTCGTTGTTGCTGTCCACTGCAGCAGCAATGATGGTGACACGCGTGACCACCTCTGAAGATATGGGGGATCAGATCCAGCGCCAAATGTTTGCTTCACCTAAAGCTTTGGCGGTGTCTGCGGCTATTTTGATTGCTATGGGCGTGGTACCTGGCATGCCGCATCTGTCCTTTATTGGCTTGGGTTTGCTGGCTGCCGGTGGTGCGTATTTTATTTGGAAGCGTGGCAATGATAAAGAACTGGCTGTGGTTGAGCAGGAGAAGCGTGATCTTGAGCAGCTGCCTGCGCCTGTGACCGCTGAAAACCGTGAGCTGGGTTGGGATGATGTCACGCCCGTGGATATGGTGGGCCTTGAGGTCGGTTACCGTTTGATTCCTTTGGTGGATCGCAATCAAGGCGGCCAACTTTTAGCACGTATTAAGGGGGTGCGTAAAAAGCTATCTCAAGACCTCGGCTTTTTGATGCCCTCGGTGCATATACGCGACAATTTAGATTTATTGCCCAATGTCTATCGCCTGACTTTAATGGGCGTCACTGTGGCTGAAGCTGAGGTCTACCCGGAGCGTGAGCTGGCGATTAACCCAGGTCAAGTTTTTGGCACGCTCAATGGGATCGATACTGTTGATCCGGCTTTTGGCTTGGAAGCAGTGTGGATTGAGCCCAGTCAACGTGATCAAGCGCAGTCTTTAGGTTATACCGTGGTGGATACCAGTACTGTGGTGGCCACGCATCTCAATCAGATTCTCAATAAACATGCGCATGAGCTGCTCGGGCATGAAGAAGTGCAGCAATTGATGCAAGTCTTGGCGAAAAGCTCACCTAAACTGGCCGAAGAGCTGGTGCCAGGCATGGTGACCTTGTCCAGTTTATTGCGCATTTTGCAGAGTTTATTGCAAGAACAAGTGCCCGTCAGAGATATTCGCAGCATTGCTGAAGCCATCGCCGAGACGGTGACGCGCAGTCAAGATCCTGACGTTATCGTTTCTTCAGTGCGCGTTGCGTTATCGCGTGCAATCGTGCAAAGCATTGTGGGGCTTGAGCCAGAGCTGCCTGTCATCACATTAGAACCAAGGTTGGAACAGATATTGCTTAGTAGTATGCAGAAGGCCGGACAAGGCTCAAGTGAAGGTGTATTGCTTGAACCTGGGATGGCAGAGAAACTACAGAAGTCTCTGATAGAGGCAGCGCAACGTCAGGAAATGCTAGGTAAACCAGTGGTGCTTTTAGTCGCTGGACAGATTCGAGCCATGATGTCGCGTTTTGCTCGCTTAGCCGTACCGAATATGTATGTGCTGGCGTATCAAGAGATACCAGACAATAAGCAAGTCACTATCGTGGCAACGGTAGGACAAAATTGATCGAGGGCTGACTTATGCAGGTCAAACGATATTTCGCAGCAGACATGCGCCAAGCAATGAACCGCGTACGTGAAGAGTTAGGTGCTGATGCGTCTATTATTTCGACGCGTCGTGTTGCCGGTGGTGTTGAGTTGACCGCAGCCCTTGATTATCAGGCTCAGCCTACGGTAACCCGTGCCAATCCAGCACTTGAAGCTGAGTTGCGCAAAACCCAAGCACAAATCTTACAAGCACACGTGAGCCTGCAAGAGCGCCAAGAGGCGGGTGCGGGCGGTCAGAATCGTCAATTGCTTGAAGAAGTGATGCAGCGTGTAAATCCTGCGAGCCAGAGTGCCTATAGCCAACCAGCTGCACAGAGCCACAGCAATAATGGTGATATGGCCGCTATGCGTTCCGAGTTGAACAGTTTGCGTGAAATGCTTGAGGCGCAGTTGGGCAATATGGCCTGGGACTCAATGCGTACGCAGCAGCCAGTGCATGCGGTGCTGTGGCAGCGTTTACAGAAAATGGGTTTGCCGACTGATTTGGCCCGTTCCGTATTAGAACGCGTGGCACATGAGCAAGATCAAGAACAAGCGTGGCAGATGGCGTTAACATTCTTAGCGCACACCATTCGCACACCGCACACAGAGCCGATGGCTGAAGGTGGTGTGATTGCTTTAGTCGGGCCTGCAGGTGCTGGTAAAACTACAACCTTAGCTAAGCTTGCGGCGCGTTATGTACTGGAGCACGGTGTGCACGGTATCGCTTTAGTCAGCATGGACAGCTACCGTATTGGTGCTCAAGAGCAGTTGAAAACTTTGAGTCGTATTTTAAATATTCCTGTGAGTTATGTGGCTGAGGGTGAAACCTTAGCTGATACATTAAAGCCCTTGGCGCATAAGCGCGTCGTATTGGTCGACACCGCAGGTTTACCAGCCAGCGATCCAGCATTGGGTTTGCAGTTGGATAATTTAGCAGCGCCCGGTGTGGCGGCAAAAAACTATTTAGTCTTGCCAGCAACCAGTCAAGCCCAGGTGCTGAAAGCTGCTTGGCATGCTTATAAACGTTGTGGTATTGCAGGCTGCATTATTACTAAAACAGATGAGGCGATGAGTCTAGGTGAGGTGTTAGGTATGGCGATTGGCCATAATCTGCCTGTGGCTTATACTACCGACGGCCCCAAGATACCTGATGATATACAGGCACCGCGTAACCAAGATTTGATCGAGCGTGCTGTTGAGCTGCAAAGCGCACAAGAACCTGCTGACGATATGATGACGCATATGCACGCAGTATCCCCATCCGCCGCACACTATGTCGGTTAGAGTTGAGTGAGTAAGGTATTAAATAAAATGACCAGCAAACAAACACAACCCGTTCAAGTGATTGCCGTAACGGGAGGCAAGGGTGGTGTGGGTAAGACCAATGTGTCGGTGAATCTGTCCGTTGCTTTAGCAGCTTTAGGCCGTAAGGTGGTGTTGCTTGATGCCGACTTTGGCTTAGCCAACGTGGATGTTCTGCTCGGGTTAACACCCACCCATACGCTAGCTGATGTGATGGATGGCCGCTGTGATTTGCGTGACGTGTTATTGACAGGGCCTGGCGGTATCAAGATTGTACCGGCCTCTTCAGGCACGCAAAGTATGGTCGAGATGACGCCCATGCAGCACGCTGGATTAATCCAAGCCTTTAGCGAACTGGGCGATAATATTGATGTGTTAGTCATTGATACGGCTGCAGGCATTGGTGATTCAGTCACCAGCTTTGTCCAAGCCGCACAAGAAGTGATTATGGTGGTGTGCGATGAGCCCACATCGATTACGGATGCTTATGCATTAATTAAATTACTCAATCGCAATCACGCGATGACGCGTTTTCGTGTGCTGGCCAATATGGCCCATAGCCCACAGGAAGGGCGTCATTTGTTTAACAAGCTGGTTAAAGTCACTGAGCGTTTTTTAGATGACGTGACGCTGCAATATCTGGGCGCTGTGCCATACGATGAAATGGTGCGCAAAGCGGTACAGAAGCAGCGTGCAGTGTATGATGCGTTTCCACGCGCTAAATGTTCTCTGGCGTTTAAAGCCATGGCCGAGCAAATCGACAATTGGCCGTTAGCGCGCACGCCGCGTGGACATTTAGAGTTTTTTGTGGAGCGGTTAGTTAACCACACTGGAACGGAATAGCATGCATGACAAGAGCTAAAGGTCTGCAGATGTACAGCACAGCGCGAGCAGCCGATGAGCAAGGAAACCTCGTTGAGCAGCATGCACCCTTGGTGAAGCGCATTGCCTATCATATGTTGGGGCGTTTGCCTGCGAGTGTTCAAGTTGAAGACTTGATTCAGTCGGGCATGATTGGTTTGCTTGAAGCTGCGAAAAAATTTGACGCCAGTAAGGGCGCCAGTTTCGATACTTTTGTCGGTATCCGTATTCGTGGTGCGATGCTTGATGAATTGCGTAAAGGGGATTGGACCCCCCGTTCAGTGCATCGTAATGCACGTATGGTCACAGATGCAGTGCGCACCATTGAGGCGCGAACAGGGCAGGACGCTAAAGATTTAGAGGTTGCGGCCGAACTTAATCTTAACCTCGATGAATATTACTCTATTTTAAATGATACCCAAGGCAGCCGTTTATTCAGTTTTGATGACTTGCTCGATGAAGGCGATCAGTTTAATACGCACAGCACCCAGCACGAACCGGGGCGTGATGTTGAGCAGGTGCATTTTAAGCAAGCTTTAGCGGATGCCATTGAAGGTTTGCCTGAACGTGAGCGTTTGGTGCTGTCGCTGTATTATGATGAAGAGCTGAATTTAAAAGAAATTGGTGAAGTGCTCGGTGTGAGTGAATCACGTGTGAGCCAGATACACAGCCAGTGTGCAGCCCGCTTAAGAGCGCGTTTGGCGCATTGGCGCGAATAAATACGACACTGTGTTTAATATGAATAATTGATATCAGCATGCGGTCTTAAGACGGTATTGACTGACTTAATATAGCTTGGAGGTTGGTTTGGATAAAAATATGAAAATCCTCATTGTTGATGACTTCTCAACAATGCGACGGATCATCAAAAACCTCTTACGCGACCTTGGTTTTACCAATACAGCTGAGGCCGATGATGGCGCAACGGCATTGCCCATGTTGCAAAGCGGTAATTTTGATTTTTTAGTCACAGACTGGAATATGCCCATCATGAGCGGTCTGGATTTATTGCGCGAAGTGCGGGCGGATGAAAACCTCAAGCACTTACCGGTGTTGATGGTGACTGCTGAAGCAAAGCGTGACCAAATCATTGCTGCAGCGCAAGCCGGTGTGAATGGCTATGTGGTCAAACCCTTCACGGCACAAGCTTTGAAAGACAAAATTGAAAAAATCTTTGTACGTGTGAACGGCTGAGATTCAGCGGTGAGGAAATTATGGAAAAGGATAAAAGCAGTGAAGACGACTTTATGTCTGCTGTCGCTTTGCATGCTCCTCAACTGCAGCAGAGTCTTGAGCAAGGTGATTTAGAAGCAGCAGCGCAGATTATTGCGCAAATCAGTCAAGTGCGAGAAAGCGCCTTATACCGCGAAGTGGGGCGCTTAACGCGAGAATTGCACACCGCTATTATTGATTTTGATATTGATCCCAGCAACCCACACGCCAAAGAGATGTCGCAGATCACCGACGCCTCTGAGCGTTTGCAGTACGTTGTCACCCTAACCGATGATGCCGCCAATAGTGCGCTGGATCTGGTGGAGCAGAGCGCGCCATTGGTCACTTACATCAGTTATGAGGCGCAAAGCTTGATTGAAGATTGGCAGCGTTTTATGCGCCGTGATATGCAGGCTGAAGAGTTTCGCGTATTGGCTAAGCGTGTCGCTGACTTTTTATCGCGCAGTTTGCATGACAGTGATCAGCTATCAGCTAATTTAAACGCCATTATGATGGCGCAAGGTTTTCAAGACTTGACCGGTCAAGTGATTAAACGCGTGATGACTTTGATTGCTGATATTGAAACTAATTTAGTGAAGTTGTGCGTGATGGCAGGGCAAGTGGATCGAGTGGCAGGCATTGAGCACTCAAGTGAAGACTTGCGTAAAAAGCACACTAAAGACAAAAACAGCAGCGCCGGTGAAGGCCCACAGATGCATGCGCAAACACGCGATGATGTGGTCACGGATCAAGTTGACGTTGATGACTTGCTCTCTAGTTTAGGGTTTTAAGAGGAATACACATGGGCTTTGATGCAGATGAAGAGATCCTCCAAGACTTTTTAGTGGAGGCAGGCGAGATTCTAGAATTGCTTTCCGAACAGCTCGTTGAGCTGGAGGGCAGTCCGGATGATATGAATCTGCTCAATGCGATTTTTCGCGGCTTTCATACTGTGAAAGGCGGTGCGGGCTTCTTGCAACTCGATGAATTGGTGGCCTGTTGTCATATCGCTGAAAACGTCTTTGATATTTTGCGCAAAGGCGAGCGTCGTGTCACACCGGATCTGATGGATGTTGTGCTTGAAGCGCTCGATAGTGTCAATGAAATGTTTCAAGAAGTGCGTCAAGGTTTACCTTTAACGCCGGCAACCGATGAGTTACTGGCTGCTTTGACTGTCTTGGCTCAGCCAGAGAGTGCTGAAGTGGAGCAGGTTGCTGTATCTGCAGATAGCGATGATGCAGCCGATATCGAGTTTGACCAGCTGCTTGATGCCATTGCGCCAACGGCTGACAGTGCTGCGTCTGCGTCTGATAGCGATATGATTACTGACGATGAGTTTGAAGCCTTGTTGGATCAATTGCATGGCCCAGCAAACAGCCCATCAAGTCCTGTCGATGCACAAGAAGAAATGCCATTTGAGGCGCCCAGTGGCGCTGTGGCGGATGCCGATCAAATCACGGATGATGAGTTTGAGGCTTTGCTTGATCAGTTGCACGGTGAAGGCAAGTTCAATACACAAGCCAATGCCGATGACGCACAGTCCGATCCAGTTGCGACGCCACAACCCGCAGATGAACCCTTAGACCCATCGGTGATCAGTGACGATGAGTTTGAGGCACTATTGGATGAGTTGCACGGCAAAGGTCAATTTCAAACATCAGTCGCGCAGAGCCATGCCGCTCCAGAGGCTGCGCCAGTTCAGTCAGCATCGACAGCAACACCTGCAGCTTCTGCCAAGCCTGCGGCTCAAGCTGCGCCTAAAGCCGCAGCCAAGCCTGAGTCGAACTACGCCAGCCCAGAGCGTCGTGCAGTGGCGCGTGCGCCAGCCCCTGAAGTTGAGACAACAGTGCGGGTTGATACTGCGCGCCTCGACGACATTATGAATATGGTTGGTGAGTTGGTGTTGGTGCGTAACCGCTTGGTGCGTTTGGGCGCTGATAGCGGCAATGAAACCATGTCAAAAGTCGTCGCCAATCTCGATGTGGTCACTGGAGACTTGCAAGCAGCCGTGATGAAAACGCGGATGCAGCCTATTAAGAAAGTCTTTGGGCGTTTCCCTCGATTAGTGCGTGATATGGCGCGCAGTTTGAAAAAGCAAATTCGTTTGGAGTTGGTGGGTGAAGAAACCGACCTGGATAAAAATCTGGTTGAAGCTTTAGCCGACCCGCTGGTGCACTTAGTGCGTAACTCTGTGGACCATGGTATTGAGTCGCCAGAAGATCGTGTGGCTGCGGGTAAAGAGCCTGAAGGCTGTGTGATTTTAGCCGCCAGCCAAGAAGGCGATCATATTCAATTGACCATTACCGATGACGGTAAAGGCATGAACGCTGATATGTTGCGCAATAAAGCTATCGAGAAAGGCATGCTCGATAAAGAAGCCGCGGAGCGCCTCACCGATCTTGAATGTTATAACTTGATTTTTGCCGCAGGTTTTTCGACTAAAACTGAAGTATCGGATGTATCTGGACGTGGTGTGGGCATGGACGTGGTGAAAACCAAGATCGCCCAGCTCAATGGTACTGTGAATGTATACTCCACACCAGGTCAAGGCTCGCAGGTGGTGATTAAAGTCCCATTAACCTTGGCGATTATGCCAACTTTGATGGTGATGCTGGCCGATCAAGCTTTTGCTTTTCCTTTGGTTAACGTCAATGAGATTTTTCATTTGGATTTGTCGCACACCAATATTGTCGATGGTCAGGAAGTGATTATCGTGCGCGATAAGGCCTTGCCGTTGTTTTATTTAAAACATTGGTTGTTACCTAAAATACCGCACGATAATCAAACTCAAGGCCATGTAGTGATTTTGACCGTGGGCAATGAGCGTATTGGTTGTGTAGTGGATCAGTTGATTGGTCAAGAAGAAGTGGTGATTAAACCTTTAGGTAAAATGCTACACGGCACACCCGGTATGTCGGGTGCGACCATTACTGGCGATGGGCGTGTGGCCTTGATTCTTGATATTCCCGGTTTGCTTAAAAATTATGGGCAGCGCTATTAATCATCGTGGATGTTTAAGCGTGCATTTGGAGTCAGTATGACTGTTAAGGTTTTAGTGGTTGATGATTCAGGTTTTTTTAGGCGCAGATTGACGGAAATACTGTCCTCTGATGGTCAAATTCAGGTGGTCGGTACAGCGTCAAATGGTCAAGAAGCTATTGAACAAACACTCGCCTTACGCCCTGATGTGATTACCATGGACTATGAAATGCCGGTGATGGATGGCATTACTGCGGTAAAGCATATTATGCAGCGCAGTCCGACACCGGTGTTGATGTTTTCCTCTCTGACCCAAGAAGGCGCGCGCGTTACGCTGGATGCTTTAGATGCAGGTGCGTTGGATTACTTACCGAAAAACTTTGAAGATATTTCACGTAATCCACAAAAAGTGCGGCAGTTACTCTGCGATAAAGTGCATATTTTGGCGAAAAGTAATCGACGGGCTTTAGCGCGCCCCAGTATGCTCGCTGGCGCAACAGCGGCAACTCGCGCGACTGCGCCTCTTAGCACAGCAGCATCGCCTGCACGGGTGCGTCAAGCTGTGCCAACGCCAACGCCAACGCCAACACCTGCAGCGTCGAGTCTGACAACTGCCGCACGCCTTGCCGCTCGCAGTGCCGCGACACCCAGCCAGCGCCCCGTTGTAGCCAGCACGACAGATGCCGTATTGGCATCCACTGTCAGCCCGCCGCGTAAAGCCTATCGGTTGGTGGCTATTGGCACCTCGACCGGTGGGCCTGTGGCGTTACAAAAAATACTGACTCAATTACCGGCTGATTTCCCAACGCCGATCGTGATGATTCAGCATATGCCGGCGACCTTTACCAACGCCTTTGCTGAGCGTTTAAATAAACTGTGCAAAATTGAAGTTAAAGAAGCTCAAGAAGGCGATATGTTGCGCGCAGGCTTAGCTTTGCTGGCGCCTGGCGGTAAACAAATGATGATTGATGCGCGCGGATTTGTACGCATCCTGCCCGGCGATGAACGCCTCAATTATAAGCCCAGTGTGGATGTGACATTCGGCTCTGCCGCGCAAGTGTTCAACGATAAAGTCTTGGCCGTGGTCTTAACCGGTATGGGCTCAGATGGACGTGAAGGTGCGCGTATGCTTAAACAAGTAGGCAGCCAAGTCTGGGCGCAAGATGAAGCCAGTTGCGTGATTTACGGCATGCCCATGGCTGTGGTGAAAGCAGGTTTAGCCGATAGTGTGTATAGCTTGGATCATATCAGTGGCTTCTTGATTGAGGCCTGCCGCTGATGGATGTGTTGAGCCTGATCGGCTTAGTGATGGCGTTTGTGGCCATCATTGGCGGCAATTACCTCGAAGGTGGCCAGATCGCAGGCTTGATGAATGGCCCTGCTGCATTAATTGTTTTTGGTGGTACTTTTGGTGCGGCGTTATTGCAAACACCAGTGAGCCATTTTAAGCGTGCTACGCAGATTTTAAGTTGGGTTGTTTTTCCGCCTTACGCCAACTTAGCGCATGCCATTAATAATGTGATTGGCTGGAGTATGACCGCGCGCAAAGACGGTTTGCTGGGCCTTGAGGCCGTGGCCGAAGCGGAGCTGGATCCTTTTGCGCAGAAAGGTTTGCAGTTGTTGGTGGATGGCGTTGAAACGGAAGATATTCGCAGTATTTTAGAAGTTGATTTATACACTCAAGAAGACCGTGATTTAAATGCGGCGAAGTTTTTTGAGTGCATGGGTGGTTATGCGCCCACCATCGGCATTATTGGTGCAGTGATGGGTTTGATTCATGTGATGGGTAACTTGGCGGATCCTTCGCAGTTAGGTAGCGGGATTGCAGTGGCGTTTGTGGCAACGATTTATGGAATTGGCTCGGCTAACTTATTATTTTTACCGGTGGCCAGTAAGCTGAAAACCATGGTGATTCGTCAATCACGTTACCGAGAAATGTTGCTTGAAGGTATTTTGTCCATTGCCGATGGTGAGAACCCGCGCTCCATTGAGTTAAAACTGCAAGGGTTTATGGAGTAAACATGGCCCGCCGCCGCAGACAAGAAGACCCCATCAATCACGATCGTTGGTTGGTGTCTTATGCTGATTTTATTACGCTATTATTTGCTTTTTTTGTGGTGATGTATTCAATTTCATCACTCAACGAAGACAAGTACAAAGTGTTAACTGAGTCCATTGAAGGGGTGTTTCAGCAGCAAGATCGCTCCATTAAGCCCATCCCAATCGGCGATGAGCGTCTTAAAGGTCAGGGCAGTGAAGGCGATGCTGAGATAGCTGAGTCAGGCCAGCCCCCCGATCCGCTCACTTCTATTGCCGAGCAAATTCAGGAGCAGTTTGCGGGGTTGTTGGGCGAGGGTCAGCTTCAGGTGCGCGGCAATGAAATGTGGTTGGAGTTGGAGCTCAACTCCAGTTTGTTGTTTCCCAGCGGCGATGCCATTCCGGATCATGATGCTTTTGATATTGTTGAGAAAATATCCAATATCTTAGAGCCCTTTGATAACCCGATTCAGGTGGAAGGTTTTACCGATAACTTACCGATTCGTACGGCCTTGTATCCAACCAACTGGGAATTGTCAGCGGCTCGTGCTGCCAGTGTGGTGAGAATGTTGGCCATGGGTGGGGTCGAGCCGCAGCGTTTGGCTGCCGTCGGTTATGGCGAGTTTCAACCCATTGCTGATAACGCTGACCGAGAAGGGCGCGCCCGCAATCGACGCGTGGTGCTGGTGATCTCGCGTGATGTCGACAGCCGCCGTCAATCAACAACGCCAGCTCAGTAGTAGCGCTACAGCTAGAGCTGGCATGTAGATTGCTTGTTATAGTTATTTATAATCCAACAAACACAGACTACGCCAAGCAATTGGCGCGGTATAACAGCAGTCACAGACAGTGTGAGCAACCTTGGGGTGTGTGATGAGAATCTGGGCGGTGGCCAACCAAAAAGGTGGCGTTGGCAAAACCACAACAACATTAGCGCTGGCAGGGCTGTTAGCCGATGCCGGCCGACGTGTGCTTGTGGTGGATTTAGACCCGCACGGCTCGATCACCAGTTACTTTGGTTATGATCCGGATAACATGGAGCACAGTTGCTATGACTTATTTCAACATGGCGGCGTGATTCCAGCTTATTTACCGCAACAGTTATTGCGTGATACCAGTCATGAAAACCTGAAACTCTTGCCAGCCAGTACAGCGTTAGCCGTGTTAGAGCGCCAGTCACCGAGCAAAGGTGGGTTGGGTTTAGTGATACGTCGTACTTTGGCCGTGCTGGAAGATGATTTTGACTTTGTATTAATTGACAGTCCGCCCTTGCTGGGTGTGTTGATGGTCAATGCTTTGGCCGCCAGCGAGCATTTATTGATTCCGGTGCAGACTGAGTTTTTGGCGCTGAAAGGCTTGGAGCGCATGGTTAATACTTTAAAAATGATTAACCGTTCGCGCAAACAAGCCTTGCCCTACAGTATTGTGCCCACCTTGTTTGACCGACGCACGCAAGCTTCGATGGTGGCGCTGCGGATGCTCAAGCGCCAGTACCCTGAAAACTTATGGCAAGCTTATATTCCTGTGGATACGCGCTTGCGTGATGCCAGCCGAGCCGGGCTGGTGCCGTCGCGTTTTGATAAAAGCAGCCGTGCAGTTGTAGCCTATCGAGCCCTGCTGAAACATGTGTTGAGTGTGTATTTACAGGCTAAACAGGCCCGTGCTGATGCTGATGCGCAAAAGCCACTGCAGTCGGCCCAAGTGATTGCGTTGAAAACACAGAGTGGCAGCTAAAAAGTGCGTGATGTCGTGTTGGTGCAATGTATGTTTATGTGGATGAGTGTATGAGTAAATCAACCCAACAAGCAGCTTTACAAGGTTATTTAGATGCGTTGCTTAACGACGATGAGCCTGCACTGACGCCCGCATTTGAGCCTGAGCCGCAGCGTGCACCTGAGCGCCAACCTGCCTTAGCGGGGACTGCCGTTAAGCATTTAGTATTGCTGGACAAACCTAAGCTGACCTTCACACTGCCGGCAGTCGCTGAGCCTGAGCCCTTAATTAGTGAAGAGACCATCAGTCGCTTACCGGTATCCACCCTGCGTAGTGCGGAGTCTGAGGCTCAAGCAGCGCTTGAACAGGCCAGTGAAGTTGTGGCAGCTGAAGTTTTAGGGCAAGTGGATTGGTCTCAAGAGGCATTTGAGTGCTTATTGTTTGATGTGGCGGGGCTGACCCTCGCTGTGCCGTTGGCGGCGTTGGGTAGCATCTATGCCTTTAAGGATGCTGACTTAACCCCTTTGTTTGGTCAGCCTGACTGGTTTATAGGTCTGTTGCAAACGCCGCAGGGGCATCTAAAAGTTTTAGAAACCGCCCGCTGGGTGATGCCAGAGCGCTATACTGAGGGTATGCGCAATGACTTAAATTATGTGATCTCAATTAATGGTTTTGATTGGGGTTTGGCCGTCAATCGAGTACGGCATGCCATTCGTTTAGAGCCAGAGCAGGTCAAGTGGCGCACGCAGCGCAGTCAACGCGCTTGGCTGGCTGGGACGGTGATAGAGCATATGTGTGCTTTGTTGGATGTGCAGGTTTTGGCGCAGCTGATAACTGCACCCGATCGGCCCAGTGGTATTGAGTAAAGCTCACTGATACATTGTGATTATAGGATGAGCCGCAGTGCTCAAATAAGGGGAACCATCATGCAAAACTCATCAGCTCATAGTGCCGATGATCCCATTTTACAATGGGTGACATTTCGTTTAGATAACGAAACTTATGGCATCAATGTGATGCAAGTTCAGGAGGTGCTGCGCTATACGGAAATTGCCCCTGTACCCGGTGCGCCCAGTCATGTGTTGGGTATCATTAACTTGCGCGGTAATGTCGTGACCGTGATCGATACGCGCGAGTGTTTTGGTTTGCAGTCGGCGCAAGTGGATGACAGCACTCGCGTTGTGATCATGGAAATTGATAAACAAGTGATTGGCATCTTAGTCGATAGCGTGGCGGAAGTGGTGTACTTGCGTCAGTCTGAGATTGAAACCGCGCCCAACGTAGGCAATAAAGATGCAGCCAAGTTTATCCAAGGTGTGTGCAATAAAAATGGCGAGTTATTGATTCTGGTCGAACTGGAAAAAATGATGAGCGATGAAGAATGGTCTGAGTTGGAAAGCTTATAATGTGGCTTAGTGTGTTGGCTGTTTTTTCTGTCATATGTGTCTGCAACAGTGTTGCCGTGTATATGCTATGGAAAAAAAATCAACACTTAGAAAGCCTGCATGCGCAGTTACTTGAGCAGCAAAAAGAAGCACAGAAAAATCTCAATCGACGTTTAGAGTCCTACTTATCCAGCAGTATGCGTATGGGTGAAGAGTTGCACGAGTTGCAGAAAAGTGTAGCGCCTTTGCCGGAAAAAATCCTGCGCATGGAGCAAAAAGACCCCAGTAGTTTATCCTTTACTCAAGCTGCACGTTTAGTGGGACTGGGTGCAACCACTGAAGATATTAAGCAGTCCTGTGGTTTGAGTCAGTCAGAAGCAGAATTACTGCAGCGTATGCACAGTAAACGAGACTCCTAAGCATAAAAAAAGCCAACCTATTGAGGTTGGCTTTTTAACTAGCACAAGTAAAATTACTTGCGGCTAGCTTTTTCTAACATACGCAGAGCGCGTTCGTTAGCTTCGTCAGCTGTTTGCTGTGCATTTTGAGCTGCGCTCATAGCATCGCCAGCTTTGCTGTACGCTTCGTCAGCACGTGCTTGTGCACGCATTACTGAATCTTCAACAGCAGTTAAGCGTGCTTCAGTTTCTTTTGTCGCGCTGCTGCAACCTGCTGCTAAAACAGCAGCCAGTGCTAATGCAGAAAATTTTAGAACATTATTCATATTGTTCCCCTTAATATGGGTATCGATGGAAGCAACTGACCTTATGGTCAATTGACTGCGCTATATGTTACGCATTCGTTGGATTAAGTAAACTAGGCGAACAGCTAAATGACAGCTTTTTTATGCTGAGGGTCAATAAAACTACGGTAAATTTAACAAAAATTCCGCAGAATTCCCCCATCTCTTAGGTGGTGGGATGAATGCGGTGCAGGCGCTAGCCTGCCGGCTTATGAAACTACCTTTTTTTGACCACTCATTAAATTTTTTGTAGACCCAATTCCATCGTCCAAAACAAGTAGGTAAGTCTCGCCACGCACAGCCAACACGTAGCCGGTAAAGCATTCCTTCAACAACCATGCGTAAGTCACGCTTGTTATAAATATTTTCTTGAAGCATCATTCCTTTTAGCTTC
>QXGG01312310.1_pt1 | contig 20875 bp, 25 predicted proteins | sample 1982491 | NCBI WGS metagenome assembly QXGG01 (sample SAMN09924614, study PRJNA488089) | Wastewater metagenome, whole genome shotgun sequencing project. | isolation source: South African research farm wastewater | place: South Africa: Irene, Agricultural Research Council, Animal Production... | reverse complement strand
TTTTCCGATGGAATTTTTGCGCACGTTGGTCGCACCTGGGGGGGGAGAGAGGCCGCGCGCGGGGGCAACACCGTGACCGGTGGCCGCCGTGGTGGATCATCTTGCCCATGAGCCTAGACATCGCCGCCCGTCTGCAGCAAGCCAACGACAAGGTCGACGAGGCAATCGTCGCCGACGAGGGTGGCAATCCGTCCCGAGCTCTGCAGCTGATCGACCAGGCGATGATGCTCATCGCGATGGTTCCCGACTCGGAGCTCGAAGAAGAGTCTTTTTCCTGGGACCGGGAGGCGTTGTCTCGTGCCCGGGCAGCGATGGCCCGGCGGGCGGGGGCGGCTGGCGGGATCCGCACTATGGAGATCCGGTATGTCCGCGAGCAATCCTGAACTCGGGTGGTCGATTGATTGCCTCGCCGCTACTGCTCCTCCGCGAGGGATGGCCGGATGGGGTAAGGCTGTCCAGCCGGTCGAGCGATCGCTGGCGAATCCGTCGCAGCTGGCCGACCCAATGCCGTCGAACTCGCGGATCCTCCGCCGGTGGGAAGCTGGCTTCACGGATCGGCTGAACGAAGCCCACTGGCAGCACGCCCACGGCGCCCCGATCAACCACGATCTCGCTGTCGACCTGCCGACGCTGCGGGCCCGTACCGCGTGGGAGCTGGCGAACAATCCCATCATCGAAGGGATGGTCACGACCCACTGTAACGACCTGGTCGGACTCGAAGGTCCGACGCTGCAGGTCTACAGCGGGAACGACCGTTACAACCAGCGTCTCGAATCCCGCTGGCGAGAGTGGACCGAGCTCTGCGACGTCACCGGTACCATGAGCCTGGTCGAAACCTTGAAGCTTTGGTTTCGCGGGATCTGGGCGACGGGCGAGCTCCTAGCCCAGGAAGTCACTGACGACACCGGCGACCCGTTCCCGGTTTCGCTGCGGCTGCTGTCGCTCCATGCCGATCGGTTGGCGACGCCGCTGGCCCTGAACGGTGATAGCCAGGTCGCTCTGGGTGTACGCCGCAACCGCAACGGCCGCCCGCTCACGTACTACCTGACCGAACTCAGCTACGTCGGCCCGTGGCAAAACATGACCGGCAAGTCGATCCCGGTCCCGGCCGACATGATCCATCACGGGTTCTTCACCGTCGAGCCTGGCCAGGTCCGAGGCTTCCCGCTGCTGTCCTCCGCTCTGCCCGCGATCGCCGACATCCGCGATTACGATCTGCAGGTGCTCGACGCCGCACGGGCCGCGGCGGATACGGGCGTGTGGTTCTTCACCACCAACCCCGACGGCGAAAAGTGGGCTGGCGACGAGGGTATCGAGATCGAAAACAAGCGGCGGACGAACCGCACCGCGCCGCCCGGCTGGCAGCCGATGCAGATCAACCCCGGCCACCCCACCGCGCAGTACAGCGAACACCGCCGCGAGAGGATGCTCGAGTTCGGCCGTTCGGCGTGCATCCCGTTGATGATGATCCGCCTCGATTCCAGCCAGCACAACTACAGCTCGGCCCGCTTCGACCACCAGGTTTACGTGCAAAACCTGCAGGTCTGGCGGTCCTGGATCGCCCGCCGACACCTAAACCGACTGGTAAAGACGGTGGCCCGCGAGCTGCAGCTGGCCGGCGAACTCACGGTTGCCCCGCCGGATCTGCGTCTGGTTTGGGGATGGTCGCGTCCGCCGCACGTGGACCCGGCGAAAGAACGGGCCGCGGAACGGATCGGCCTGCAAAACCGGACGCTGACGTTCGAGGATGCTTGCTTCTCCGGGCCGCATACCCAGGAGGACGTGATCGCCAGCTGGGCCAAGACGATGCGGCTCCTCGAGGAGTCCGGCTTCACGGCCGAACAGTCTTCGGCCTTCCTTTCGACGCTCGGGTTCGCTCCCAAGCCGGGCGAGCAGGCCGCGACCGTCCGCAGTGCCACATCCACGCAAGCAGGGGCCACGAAATGACCCACCTACCGCCCGCCGACCAGATCCTCCGGGCACCCCAGCGGCCTCGGGTGGCGACTCCTGGCCCGCATCAGATCCTCCGCTCGGCCTACACGATCGCGTCTACCCGCGACGATGCGGCTCGGACGATCGAGGCGACGATCGCGACCCAGAATCCCGTCATGGTTTACGACTGGGGCGAAGGCCGGATCATCCAGGAAGTGTTGATCGTCACCGGGGCCAAGATGCCCAAGTGGACGCCGATGCTCGATCAGCACACCCGCTACAGCCTGATGACACCCGGCAGCGTCATCGGCTACCGAGTTGAGGGCGAGACGATCCGCGCGACGCTGCGGTTCGCGTCTGGCGAGGACGTTGACCCGATCTGGGAACGGTACCGGTCCGACCACCTGCGCGGCGTATCGGTCGGGGGAACGCGGATCGATTACACCGACATCGCCCCCGGCCAATCGGCCCAGATCGCTGGCCGCCGCTGGGTCGCGGGCAGCAAGCACACCCTGCGGATCACGACCCGCTGGCGAATCAACGAGACCAGCCTGGTGATCTTCGGCGCCGACGGCTGACAGGCAACACCGTGACCGGGTTCGGCGTGGGTGTCTGATGGTGGCGTCCTCCCAATGCGGTCGCACACGCGGCGGTCTGGTCCACGGCGCGAGGGAGTGGTCCATGACGCACCAGCCAGGCCGCCGCGCGTACCAAACCTCCCAAGGTTCCCATGCGTTTCACTGCCATCTTTCTGGGCGTGCTGCTGATCTCCGCCCGGGCCGAATCGATTGCTCAGGCGTTGCCCATTCCGGCCCCAGCGGCCAACGTCGCCGACCTGCTGCTGTACTCGGAAGTCCGTGACGCTGTCGCTGATCGCACCGAGGCGGGGCTCGATCCCCTGCGGACCTACTACCTCTCGACCGCCTGGGTGCCGGAAGACGAGCGGGCCGACCTGGTGACCGCTATGCGGTTCCTCGTCCCCAGCTTGTCACTCGAACAAGTCGTCGATGACCAGATTCCGCAAGCCGTCCCCGGTTCGCCGACGCTGTGGCGGATCGACACGACGGCGCTCGGCTGGTCCGCGTCACTGCCTCGGGTGCTGCAGCGGGGCAACCCCTACCACGACGGCCACGGCCCTTCACTGGTGATCCGAGCCGACTGGTTCCTCGTGCTGGCCACGGACTGCAAAGAGTCGAAGGCCTATTACGACCTGGTATTTGGCCAGGTCTTCGCCAAAAAAGACCAGTTCCTCGCGGCTCTGGGGATCGCGACCGGGCAATCGGGGCTGTCGTTCGGCCTGATCGAGGGCAATTCCGGGGTGATCGTGTCGAAAAAACGGTGGATCGAGTCGTTCGGCCAGCGTCGCGGATACGCCTGGGGGACCCGCGATTCGGCCAAGATCGACCTGAAAACCGACCCGCTCGGCCGTCCGGATGGATCATTCGCGCACGACGCCGAGGAATGGATCATCGGCGTCCCCAAAATCCACTCGGCAACCGGCCGGCGGGGTGCGCTGCAGGTGTACTTCCTGGCCAACGCGGCGGGCGATCGCCAAGACGTCGCACCGCCGGACATCGCGACCGATCACACACGAATCCGCCACGGGGCGACCGAGATCCGCAACGGCATCAGCTGCATCAGTTGCCACTCGGAAGGGATGATCGATCCGACGAGCAACGAGTTCCGTGACCTGATCACGGCCGGGGCTGACGTCTACGCCGACAAGACGACGCAGCGGAAGCTCGAAGGTTTTCATTTGGGAGACCTGCAGACGGAGCTGGACCGCAACCGCGAGGACTTCGCCGCGATCGTCGAGGCCTGCACCGGTGTCCCGCCTAAGCAAGCCGTCGAGTCTTTCGGCAAGGTGGTCCGCGAGTACGACAAGCCAGTCGAGCCGGCGACGGCGGCGGCGGAGCTTGGGATCGAGCTCGACGAGCTGCGGGCGGCGATCGCGTACGGTTCGAACTCTGGCCAATTTTCGCCCCGCCTGATCGCGTTGGCCCACGAGCGGCCGATTCCGAGGCAGGCGTGGGAAGCTCTGTACCTCGAGGCGTTTCGCGCCGTCAAAACGTGGAGATCGAAGCCATGATCCGCCAGGCGTTGCTGTATCTGTTGTTGCTGTTGGTGACGATTGCCGGGGCCGCCTACGCCACCGCCGGCGGGCCGTGCAACGTGTTCCCCGGTCGCGTGGTCTCGCAATCGGTCGTCGCGTCGCCAGTCGTCACTTACTCGTCGGCCCATTCGTTCGCCCACGCCGCCCAGGTGTTCTACTTCGTGGGGCAGCCAATCCGGGCCGATGCGGTGTTGCAGTACGAACGGAATCGGGACCCCGACTACCAGCAGTTTGCCGAGTTCAAGCGGTTCTTGGAGTTCCAGCGGGCGACCCGCGAGGAATCGCAGCAGCAGCCAGCCCAGGCCACCGCCCAGGACCAAGGCCCCGCGAAATCTAACAATAAGATTTTGTCCGCCAAGTGTGCCGAGTGCCACAACAGCAAGAACTCTGGCGGCGGTTTCGATCTGTCCGGGGCCGTACCGCTCGATGCGGATGCCAAGGCGGCCGTCATGTCTTCGGTTTTGTCGGGGCGAATGCCCCAAAACCGCGAACCGCTCACCGCCCAGGAACTCGGCGAGCTGGTCAATTCCTTGTTCCTCAATAGGTGGTAGCCATGAAGGGCGTTTTGAGTGTGATTTTCTTTTTGGTGTTGGCTTTGCTCCTCGTGGGCACTGCCTTACCGGCCCACGCGACCAACCCGTTCGCGGCCAATGCCCAGTGCCTTGGTGCGGCCTGCATCGAGGCGGCCCAGCTGCAAGCCGTGCAGCCTGTTCACGTCCAGCAGGTCGTCCAGCCGGTGCACCAAGTCCAGGCGGTACAGCAGGTCCAGCACGTGCAAGCCGTTCAGGCGGTCAAACAGGTCCAGTTCGTGCAGCCTGTTCACGTCCAGCAGGTGCAAGCCGTGAAGCAGGTGCAACTCGTGCAACCGGCCTGTGTCCAGCAAGCGAAGGCATCGCAACGCCGCGGGCTGGGATTGTTCCGCAGGTAGCCCCGTTCCCCCAACTCTTCGAAGATTTCGATGCGTTCAATCACCGCCCCGTTTTTCGCGATCGTCCTAGCGTTGCTGGTCTCGCCAGCATTGTCAGACGTCCCGCGATTGCTGATCACCCCGTCGGGATTTTTCCTGCTCGACATCGACGAGCAGGGCAACCCGACGACGCAGCAGATCGACCCCGCTCGGGTGATCGATCTGCGGGGCGGCGATCCGTCCACGCCGCCGGCCCCACCAGCCCCCGACCAGCCGACGCCTAGCCCTGACGAGGGACTTTCGGCCAAGGTCACCGGCTGGTCCACGGAGGAAGCCGACCCGGGCGGGGCCGCGGCGTTGGCTATGGTTTACGCCCAAGTGGGCGAAGCGGTCCGGGCGGGCAAGGCCCCGCCGCTGTCGGCCCCCGAAATCGTTGCCCAGGCGACGGACGAGCTCGCCGGCGACAAGTGGGCCACGTTCCGCGCCAAGATCGGCGAAGAGGCCTCCCAGCGGCTGCAGCGGGGCGATCTGACCGCCCCCGCACCGATGGCCGACTTCCTGCTGGCGATCTCGCTCGGCCTGGCGAGCGGGGCCGAAAAGCTGGATCTGGCCCGCGCCGTCGAGGTCACCGACATCATCAACCAAGCGATCACCGCGAACCATGCAAACCCGTGAACTTCTTGGCCGACTGTACAACCTCGGCCATGCCCATAACCCGGCGATGCCTGCGGGAATCACCGAGGCGGATCTCGATCGGCTGACCATGACCGACGAGCCCGCTCGGGTGATGATCCGGTCTTACCAGTCGTTCTTTAAGCCGCGGCTCGACGAGCTGTCGCTGCAGATCCACCACCGCGCCGCGATCGTCGACGGCGAGGCCGGGCCGGCGTTTGCCGCGTTGCTCGACGAGCCCCGCTGCGGGTTCCTGGATTACCCGTACCCCGAGGGCATCCTGCCCGCAGCTGCGGAAGCTAACTGGCCGACCGCGTGCCGTGGGCAACTGAAGTTCGGCCGGGCGTTCGCCAACGTCCCGAACATGTCCGCGGATGACACCGCCAAGGCCTGGCAAGCGGTCGCCAACATCTGGACTGCGGCCTTGTCCGACTTGGAAATGGACCCGCTACCCACTGGCGTCTCGGCGGGCGCCCACATCTTCGCCCGGCTCGAAGCCCTGGCCGGTAGCACGCTGGCCTATTCCTACCTCGCACAGAACTCGTGCAAGGTGCAGCTGGCCCAGGCGTACAACACCCGAACCAAATGGGAACTGCGGTTGCTGACGACCGTGGCGGTTCACGAAGTCGGCCACGCCCTGGGATCGCCACACGTCCAGGACCCCGACGCCACGATGTTCCCGTCGATCCATTCGCGCAGCCTGGCCCGCTGGGGCTATCCCAACGCCAGCGACCTGCGGTCGATGGTCTCGCTTGGATACAAGTCTTCGGGGCTCCCTCGTCCCGCCGATGCAGTCCTATTCCTGCCACGGAACCAGCCGGCCCCGCCGCCGCCGGATCCGACTCCGCCACCACCCACCGGACGCTGGCGAACGGAGGGCGAGATCTCCGTGATCGCGCCCGACGGTAGCCGGCAAGTTTTTGTTCTCGTACCCAAGGGATTGTGATGTCGCAAGCTCAAGAAATCACCGACGAAGTCATTCGCCAGGGCCTGATCGAAGCCGTCGAAAGCGTCGACCGCTCGGGGCTCGGGCCACTCCAGCGGGTTCGGCTGGCTCGGCTCGAGGAAACCCTCAAAACCGACCGCCGCCCGCTTCGCCGCGAACAGATGATTGACCGCGCGATGAACGCGGCAATCGAAAAGCAGGCAATCACGCAGCTGCCCGATGGCACCCTGGCGGCGTTCGACTGGTCCCAGCTGATCAAGGTCTTCCTCGAGCTGCTGCCGGTGCTGCTCAAGCTGTTCGGGCTCTGATCTTGATCCCCGAGGGACTCAGCGACGCCGACAACCGCCGGGCTAAACGGGCCTTGGCGTCGCTGATCGAACGCCTGGACGGCGTCGAGATCTCCCAGCGAAAGGACGCCGACGTCCGGTGGTTGGAAAAGCGGATCACCGACGAGCAATCTCGGCAGCTGTTCGCGGCGATGCCCAAGGGGCTGTACTGCCAACTTTCCGGCCGTCGGCACGCCCAAGTCGACGACCTGGCGGCCAAACACCGTTTGCCGATCGATGGGGCTCAGATCGATCTCTATGCGGTCATGCGGCGAATCCATGACATCCTGGCCGAAACCAGGGCACGGGGCGCGGTCGACGAGGAACCCGACGGCGACTTCGCCGATCTGGAAAAGCAAAAGCTGAAGGAGGAGGTTAAAAACCTCATCCGCAAGAACGAGCTGCTCCTGCATCAGATTGAGGAAGAGCGCGGAACGGTGATTCCGCGGGAAGAGATCCGCGAGCGGCTGACCTGGCTGTCGACGCGCCTGCGGGCGTTGGGCGTCCAGTTCCGCAAGTGCAAGACCGGGGCCGACGCGGCGGACAAGCTGAACGTCTGCCTCGAACAGATCGCGGCCGAAATTGCCGAGGGTCAGCTGCAGTGGTGAACGTGTGCGGCGACGAGCTGCGGATCGCGTTGCTGAATGGCCTGTCCCGGCCGCCGCGATCGTTTCGCCAGTGGATCACGGACGAGCTGGTGATTCCCTCCGGCCGGTACGAGGGCGAGCGCTTCGACATCAATACCCAGCCGGTGTTGTCGCTGTGGATCGATGCCGTCGACGACCCGCAGTGGACGGACTGCGTCTTCCAGGCCGTGACCCAGATGGGAAAAACCCTGTTCGGGTTCGTCGCTCCGCTGCTGTGGCACACGTGCGAACAGGCCGAAGACTTCATCCTGGGCGTCCCATTCGGCGACATGGCTTCGAACAAATGGGAAGCCGACATCCTGCCCGCCCTGATGGCCTCGCCCACCCTGCGGAAGCTGCGGCCGGTGCGGGGCAGTGGCAGTGGCGGCGGCAAGGTGCGCGACGCGATCACGCTGGCACACGGCGCGATGATCAAGATCATGTCGGCCGGGGCGGACGATGCCGGCAAAGCCGGGTACACCGCCCGCTGTCTGGCCGTGACCGAGGCCGCCCGGTTTTCGCACGGCGGCGCGTCGTCCGTCGAAACCGATCCGCTCCGCCAGCTGCGGGGCCGCCAGCGATCCTTCCCCCGAGCCGACCGGCGGACGTACATCGAGGGGACGGTGACGATCGAGGAGGAATTGCCGTGGCGGTTGCGGGCCGACTCGACGCGGTCGCGGATCCTTTGCGAGTGCCCCCACTGCGGTCGCTGGATCGCTCCGGATCGCGAAGACTTGGTCGGATGGCGTGAAGCCCGCACCGAAGTCGAAGCGGCTCACGTGACGCACTGGCGCTGTCCCAAGTGCATGACCAAGATCACCGAGGACGAACGGCGGGACATGGTCCGCGGTGCCAAGCTGGTTCACGCTGGCCAACGGGTCGAAAAGGGAGGCCGGATCGTCGGCAGCCCACCGCAGTCGACGCGGCTGTTCTTCCACGCCACCCCGTTCGTCAATCTGCTGCTGGGCCCCCAGGACATCGGCGTCGAAGAATGGCTGGCGTCTCGCATCCTGCCCGATTCGGCCGACCGGATCCAGGCCGACAAAGAACTCAGCCAGTTCGTTTGGTCGCAGCCGTACACCCCGCCGGCTCTCGAGGGCGAAATCGATCTCAGCCGCGACTCGATCGCCACGCGGATGATCGCCTTGCCTCGTGGCGTCGTCCCTTCGGATGTCACGTTCCTGACGCTGGGCGTCGACATGGGCGAAACGCGGGCCTGGTACGTCCTGCTGGCCAGCCGTGCCGATGGGACGCTGCACGTCTGCGACTACGGAGACTTCGACGTTCATTCGGAACTCGCGACGCCTCGGATCGCGATGACGGCGGCGCTGCGGGAGTTCTGGCGGACCACGGTCTCGGCCGGCTGGTCGATCCGCGGCGGCGATACGATCTTGCCGCATCAGTCCTGGGTCGATGCGGGGCACGAGGAAACGGCGGTCTGGGAGTTCGTCCGCGAAATCAACGCCAAGCAGACCCTGCAGCAGCCGGTGATGGCTGCGCGGGGTCGAGGCGAAACGCAGATCGGGCAAGAGAAGTTTGTCGCCCAGAAAAAGACCGGCAACCAGATCCGCCAGGTCGACCCGTCCGGAGCATGGTACGTCGAGTTCGTCCGCCGCGGCCGGTGCTTTGAAATCCACTGGGACGCCGACCGCTGCAAGGTCGCCGCGCAGCATTCGTTGACGATCCCGACGCACGCCAGCGGTGCGATCACGCTGTTCGCGGGGACGTCGCGGGTCCACGAGCGATTCGCCCGGCACATCTGCGCCGAGCGGCGGCGGCCGGAACACCGCCCCGGCCAGCGGCCTCGGTACAAGTTTTTCCGGACCGGGGCAAACCACCTGCTGGACGCCTTGGCCGAGGCGTATTGCGCCCAGATGCGTCTGGGTTGGGAACCTCCCGAGCTGCCCGTGTCGCTGGCCGATCCCCTTGCCGATGACCCGGCGGCCCAGCCGATCCGCAAGGCGACGACAAAACCGGCCACCCAGCCCGTCGGCAAGGGCGCCGCCAAGCCAGCCGGCAAGGCCTCCGAAACGCCTGCGGAAGCGGCCCGCAAGGCGAAGCAAGCGGACTGGTTTGCCTCGATGCGGTAGGCAACACCGTGACCGCTGGTCCGGCCAATCTATTTTTCGGGCACCACTCCGTCGCGTCGGCATTCCCCCTGAGGTTGCCGCGATGCTCTACACGCCTGCCCAATTGTCGTTCCTCGTCGATCGTGGCATGCGCCCGGATGCCGACGACGATACCGCCGAGACCTTCGCCAGGTCGCTCGATCCGATGGACGCCCAAGCGTTCGCCCGAATCGATTCCGCCGGCGAATTGCCCACCACGCCGCCCCCGGCCACCGATCCGGTCAGCCGCGGCGAAGTGACCCCGCCCGCCGAAGGCGAAACCACGCCCCCGGCCACCGACCCGATCACCCGCACCGAACCGGCCCCGTCCCCGACGGCGTCCGAAGCGGAAATCAACCGCATCGTCGAAGCCCGCCTGGCCGCTCGGGAAACCGAACGCCAGGCCCGCATCGACCACATTACCCGCCAAGCCGGCCCCGACGTCCCGCAGGACTTGGTCCAGCGGGCGATGGCCGAGGCTTGGCCGGCCGAACGCGTTGACCGCGAGTTCTTGGCCGCGATCCGCCGCCGTGCCCCTTCGGCCGGATACGGCGAAGCCCCGGCCGGTCACGTCCGCGGCCGGGATGCCAGCGTCCAGGCCCTGCAGGCCGGTATGCTGCTCCGTCTCGGGGTCGATCTGCAAAGCTCCGTCTTCGCCTCCAACGAAGCCGGGGCGATGCTCCGCCGCGATCATTCGCGAGGCGCCTGGCTGCACCAGGCGAACCAGCAGATCGCCCGAGGCGGCCAGCTGAACCCCGAGTTCGAGCGGTCGATGGATGCGGCCCACCAGTACCGCGACTACAGCCTGGTCGATTTCTGTCGGTCGGCGCTGCAGTCCCAGGGGCTGACCGTCCCGGCCGATCGGTCGGACATGATCCACCGGGCGTTGTCGACGGCCACGCTCCAAAACGTCTTCTCGACCTCGGTCAACATGCAACTGTTGGCCGGCTACCTCGGCTATGCGGACACGACCCGCGATTGGACGTTCGAAGCCGATGTCGACAACTTCAAGACCCAGGACCGCGGCCGCTTGGAAAAGGCGACCGGGTTGGCGTTGTTGAGCCGCGGCAAGACCGAGGCGAACCACATCACCATGTCGGACTCGAAAGAGTCGTACGTGATCGAGCGGTACGCTGGCCAGTTCATCGTCGACGAGCGTGACATCATCGACGACAGCTTCGGCGGGATCTCGACGCACACCCCGGCCGAGCTGGGAGAAATGGCGGCCGAGAAGCGGCCCGAGCTGGTCTACACGATCCTGCTCAGCAACCCGACGATGCGGGACAGTGTCGCCCTGTTCGACAACGCCCACAGCAACCTCGGCGGCTCGGCGGCGCTCGACGCGACGACCCTCGAGGCGATGCGGGCGGCGATGGCCAAGCAGACCGAGAACGGCCGCACCATCCAGTCGATGATGCGGTTCCTGATCGTCCCCGAGGCCCTGCGGTTCACGGCTCAGCGGCTCGTCCAGTCGGTCGAATTGCTGGACACCACGGCCAGCAAGATCGCCGGGACCTTCAACCCCCACCAAGGCCTGTTCCAGGTGGTGTCGGATCCGCGGCTGGACAACGGCATCGGGGCCTACTCCGGATCGGGGACGACCTGGTACGGGGCGGCGGCCAAGAGTCGCCATGGGATCGAGGTCGGGTACCTGCGGGGTTCGGGCCGGGCTCCCCGCATCGAGACCTTCATGCTGACGGGCGGGTCCTGGGGCATGGGGTGGAAGTGCAACATCGACATCGGCGCCAAGGCGATCGATTGGCGTGGGTTGGCCAAGCGGACCGCCTAACCGCCTGCCCCCGAGTGAGCCCCACGCCGCGGCCTAGGCGCGGCGTGGGGCATTTATCGCAGTCCCAACCCTCTCGAAGCCCAACCCATGAAAAGCTACTCCCTCGTGGTCAAGCGAATGTTTATCGCCGACGGCCGCGAATACCATCCCGGCGAAGTGATCGGCAGCATCGCCTCGCATGTCGATTTCGGGACGCTGATGTCCGTCACCGGTCCGGCCGATCGCGTCGTTGCGATCGACGATGCCGAAGTCGATGACGACGACGTCCCGCTGGACGATGCACCGCCCGCCGCAGCTGCGGCCGATGATGACGACGCGGACCCCGCCCCCGAGCTCGACCCGACCGACGTGATTGTCGAGCCGGCCGTGGCGATCGAAGGCCAGGGCGAGGACAGCTTGCTCCTGGCGGGCATCCCCGAGCGGGCGGCGGAAGTGCTGCGCGAGAACGGCCTGGACAACCTGGAAGCGGTCCTGCAATGGCTCGCCGACGGAAACGACCTGATCGACCTCGACGGGATCGGGCCGAAGCTCAAGGACCAGACGCTGACCGCCCTGGGGGTGTGATATGTCGCTGCGGGCTGTCTTTGGCGCGGTCTCGGCAGTCCACCAGAGTCTGGCCGCCGAGCTGATCGTGATCACCGACGCAAACGGCGCGAACTCGCGCGACGTGGCGGCGACGATCTACCGCGAGAAGGTCAGCTGGCGCAACGGCGATCGCGGCAAGGAACGCGTCGTCACGCGTGACCTGGTCCTACCTCCGGACGAAACCGAAGCCGGAATCGGCTCGGTGTTTTTCGCCGACGGCAACGCTTACACGATCGAGGCGTTCCACAGTAGCGCCAGCGGCCGCCGCCGTGCTACGGGGCGGCGGGTATCGACGACCGAACGCACCCGGCCCGGGTATCGGGGGAACGCATGACCGCCGGTTGGATCCGCAACACCGCCGCCCTGGCTGCTGGGACGCTGTCCCGCTGCCATGCGTTCCAAAACTGGCAGGGGAACGCGTGGAACGAGGCCCAGGCCTTGGCCAGGATCTATCACCACGCCCTTCCGCCGCCAGCTGACGGACGCCAGCACACCCTAGCCGAAATGGAGGCCCTCCGGCCGTTCGCCCTGGTCTGGACCGAAGGCGTCGATGGGCTGGAAGTCTTCCGCGACACCGCCGGCCCCGACTGGGCACCGCGTGCCAGCGGTCACCTGGTGATCTGCCTCGAGCAGTCGGTGCCGGATGCGGATCTGAACGACCCCAGCAAGGTCGAGCGGGATTTCGAGACGACGGTGGGCCTGATCATGGGCAGCGGCAACGCATCCCAGCCGGGGCTGTACGAACTCTCCGGGATTCCTGGAGAGTTGCCCGCGACGCGGATCGTCTACCGAGGCTCGGCTCGCACGCCGCAGGAAGAATTGCAGGACATCGGCGACGCCCAGCGGGCTTGGCTCGACATCTACTGGACGATGGGGTGACCGCATGATCACAGGCGTAACCGTCACCGAACGCGGGGTTGTCCCGCGAAACATGCGTCGGATCTTCGGCCACTTGCAAAAGGCCGCCTGGCAGGTGACGGCCGAGGCGTTCCACGAGCACTATCGCGACCTGCGGTTCACCGAGGCGCACGGCAAGGCGGCTGGGTACTCGCCACGGAAAGGGGAGGGGACCAGCGGCAAAACGTTTTGGCGGTCGTACGCCGGTCGGAAGCGTAAGAAGTTTGGCCACTCGCGGCCGCTGGAATGGTCGGGCGAAACCCGCCGCGCTGTCGCGATGGCGAACGTAGCGACCACCCGCACCCATGCCCGCATCGCGTACCCCGGGGCGCGGAAGCTGAACTTCCGCCACCCCAAGAGCGACATCCGCATGTCGCAAGAGTTCACCAAGATCCTGCCGTCCGAAGCCGCGGATCTGGGACGCCGCTTCGACGACGAGCTCGATCGACTGCTGCGGGCGGATCAATCGCTCGCCCACCTGGCGTTGTCTTGACCGTTCCACCCCTAGCGAACCGAAGGGAATCCCATGCTCGCACAGATCACATCGGAAATCATCACGCAGGTGATCAGCTCGCTGGGCGTGGTCGGCGCGTTGGTGTGGTACCTGTACTTCAACACCACCAAGACGATCCCCGAGTTGACTCGCCAGCACTGCGACACGATGGAAAAGATTTCCGACCAGTTTTCGTCGAACCTCAAAGAGGAGCGCGAGCAGCGAAAGCAAGAACTCGAGCTGCTGAAAACCTAGATCAAGACCGAAGCGTCGTGCAAGTTTCGCGAACCCATCCAAAACCGAGCCTAATTCCATGACACCCCAAAAACGACTGGACTACCTGCTGGAAGTCGTCTTGGTCCCGAGTAATCGTGGGCGGCTGAAGCATTCGTGGGTGGCCGAGCACATCAGCTTGGCCGCGGCGGATGCCGTGTTCGCTGCGATCGATTCGCAGAGCAAACCGACGGCGCTGCGGTTTGCGGCGGGAGATGGGATTGATACGGCGGCGGCGCTCTGGAAGCAGCAGGCGGAAGCCGTAGCGGCCGGAAATCCTCTGCTGGCACCGCACCTCGCGGAACTGCGAGATTTTGAGCTGGTATGGCGTCCTCGCTGGCAGGTCGAAGGTTACCAAGCCGAGCCGACGCTCGCATCGATCACTGCTGAGATTGAAGCCGCCGCGCTCGAGGCCGCTCGCGCCGCCCGGGCAGAGCAGTTCCGCATCGTTCGCGAACAATGGCTCTCGGCCTACGGCGTCGCGCTCCGCTGGCTCAACGCCGCCGAGTCCGGCACCGCCGACGCGCCCACCTTCGCCGACCTCCTAGAGCAACTCGAGGCCCGTTAAATGGCAATCGTGAACGCCGTAAAATCCGGCAACTGGTCCGACCCCACTGTTTGGAGCGTCGGCTCTGTGCCGGTCAACGGCGACACCGTCAACGCTCAAGGTTTTGCCGTCGAACTAAACGTCGACATTGTCCAGCCGCTAACGATTCTGACCGGCGTCGGGGGTCGTTTTCTATTTACGGGGGGTAGCACGCGAAACGTCACGGCAAATGCCGATCTCGGAACGCACCTAGTCGGCGGATTAGTAGCTAATTTTGGTTCCGGCAAGCTCAATTTTTTTGGGAATATCAAAGGCGGTTCCGGGTCAAACGCTGTCGGTGCAATCAACGTCTCCACCGGCGAATTCAACGTCTTCGGCACTGTTACCGGCGGCTCAAATGTTACAGCCGTAGGCGCAAGCAACCAATCGTCCGGCCAAATGAATATCGCGACTGCCATCGGCGGAACTGCGGCCCACGGCGCAACAAATACGAGCAACGGAAAACTGGCGGTCGATCTGGCCGTTGGAAACGGATATGGGCCCGGGGGTTTTGTCACTACTGCGGCGGCTGGTGTATTCGGCGGAACCACCAACGGCTCGCTCACCACCGTATCAAGGACCCAAGCCGGCCCATTGGGGTCTGCGGCAATCGCCGGCGCGGTTTTGCTGAACACTGCTGCGACTGTAAACACCGCTCAATTTCTGACGACGGCCGCAACTGTAATAACACTCGCCGACCCAGCCACCTTCGCCGACTCGCCGATCCCCGCCGACGTTCGCGCCGGCACCACCTACAACTTCGGCATTAACACCGGCACCTGTGCCGTTCCGCTCCCCGGTCAAACCGTCGTCGGCGTCCCGGTCGACGACACCGTAGGCACCGCCGTTTTAACGGCCTCCGCCGTTGACAATGTTGTCTGGAACAAAGTCAGGCCAGAAACGCCGACGCCTGGAACGTATGGTGCTGTCGACGAGTGGGCTGGCAACATTGACGTAAACGCAATCGCCACGGCAGTTGCCGACGAGGTCGAACGGGTCGGCGGGATGCTGGCGGCGGTGAAGGCTCGGACGGATCTGATCACTGCCGGGGGCGTGACGATTGCCTCGCCGGTGCGCCAGGATGGGACGCTGAACGATCTGGTGGTCGGCGATGCGTACCAAGTCGCGGCCGGGCGGGCGATCGAAATGACGATCGAAGACGTCTCGGTCGGGCTGCAGGCGATCCTCAACGCCCCCGGGGCCACGGTCCACCTGGGGTTCCTGCGGTATGGCAAGAGCCGACAGAATCCGGAGTTCCGTCGGTACGAGTTCCCCGGCTCGATCGTCTCCGTGGGGTCCGATACGGTCGTCCGGTTCGAATTGTCGACCGACGACACCCGCGACATTGTTCCCAGCAAATACGACTACGACGTCGAGTTCCGCTCGAACGCGAACTTCGTGACGGCAGTCAGCAACGCCAAGGGCCGGCCGATGGAATGGGCAGAGTCGGCGACGACGCTCAGCTGACGGCGATCGGCCCCTCACCCCCGGCCCCTCTCCCCAAACAAGTTTGGGGAGAGGGGAGACAGCTTCTGGGGCAGGCAACACCGTGACCGGTTTGGGGGTGGGGCTATTTTGGCGGCTCGCACTTTGTTCGCTTCCCAAGGCTTGACCCACGGAGTCTGCCATGCCTGCCGCTCTATTGCTCGACGACGCACGAACCCAAAACCACACCGCCGGCAGCAACCTGGTCTGCGGGGCGATTGTTACCGTCGATGCCCAGACCGCGGGCGTCGTGACCAACCTGCAGGGGATCGCCTCCGGCGCCGTCGGTACCGTCGCCCTGCGGGGCCGGTTCGCGGTGACCAAACGGTCCGCCGACGTCTGGGCCGCCGGTGATCAGATCCTGTGGTCGCACACGAACAGCGTCGCGACCAACAAGACCGCCAACGCCGGGGCGTCTTACGTCAAGCTCGGCCGGGCCGAAGCGGCCGCCGGTTCGGGCGTGGTCTTGGCCAACGTCTACCTGAACGAGCTGGCGGTCAACAACCTCAGCTAAGCCGCATACCCAGTGGCGCGCCCGGCTCGCTGGCGACTCATTACCGCCGGCGGGCCGGGCATATTTCCGACCTCCGCGTCTCCGCGCCTCCGCGTGAAACCCCTTCCAAGGCTCGCCGATCATGACGCTGTTCACCCCCTACGCGCTGCGGTTCCACAACGCGGCGATGTCCGCCGCGACGCTGCTGTCGGCGATCTCGGCCCAGTCCGTCGTTACGGGCACCGAGGTCATGAGCGACGTCGACGCGGGTTCGCCCTACCCGCAACACGTCGCGATCAACGCCCAGAAGCCGTCCGCCAGCGCGACGACCAAGGACATCGCCGGAGCGCTCGACCTGCTGGGGGTCGAGGGCTGGCCGATCTCGGCGACGTCGGTACGTCCGGGGCTCGATTTCTTCCAGCTGTCGATCGACCCGACCACCGGCCGCCCGTACACCACGGCTGTTCACCGGCGAATCAACATCCAGCGAGGTATTTTCGTCCCGACGACCCTGTCGGTCGAACACCAAGGCGACGCAACGTTGTCCGCCTCGGCCTTCGCGATCGCTGACCCGGCCGATACGGCGACGATCGGCAAGCTGCCCCTGAACTCGTTCGCCGCGCAGGCCCTGCCGACGGGGCTGGGCGGCGGTTCGCGGCATACGCTCGGTACGGTCCAGGTCGGCGGCGTGACGCTGGATTGCCAGATCCGGATCGAGATCAATTTCGGGATCACGGTGACGACCGAGGGTTGTTCGAGCGACCTGCACGACGCGTCGTTGTTCATCGCTTCGGCCCAGCCGACGATCAGCATCACCGGCAAAAACCTGGCCAAGTACGTCGCATCGGGCGGGATTCCGCTGGCCGGGGTCGCGGGGACGCACCTGAACACCAAGATCGTGCTGCGGAAGCGGTTGCAGACGGCGGCCGGGTTCGTGGCCGACGCGACGGCCGAACACATCCTGATCACTGCGGCGGGGATGGCGTACTGGGACCAGGTGCATTCCGCCAGCGGCAACGGCCGGATCGAGGATGTCCTGCGGATCACCTGCCGGCACGACGGGACGAATACCCCGCTGGTCGTCGATACCACTTACGCCATCGCGCCGTAACCGCACGCCTCGGGAGGGCTACCCGCCCGGGCTGGGTGAGCCCGTCAGTCTGGCCAGGGCGGGGTTTTTTCAATCAATGCTGCCAACCCAATACATGCCCATGACCACCATCACGCCGCTGATCGTGCTGCTGCGTACCCAGGGGATCGGCCGCATCCAGGCCCAAACGGTGGTCGATCGGTTGCCGGCCGAGATGCTGAACGAGCTGGTCACCGCGTACCAGGCGGGCAACTTGCCACGCATCAACGAAATCGCCCACTGGAAACCGACCGGTCCCACGCCCCTCACCCCCGACCCCTCTCCCCAAACAAGTTTGGGGCGAGGGGAGACAGTCGTGGGGGCTGACTGACCGCTGCCCACTGACAACTGCCCACTGTCCCCTGTCCCCTGTCCCCTGCTACCTCCCGAAGGGCTCATGCCAGGCTTTCTCTACTTCATTCCGACCCCGGCCAAGACGCTGGGCCCCCGAGCGATCGCCGATGCGGGCCTGGGGTATGCCATCGACCGCAAGATGATCCAGCCCGTGACCGTCGGTCCGGGTGGCCAGCCGGGGATTCTGGTTGCCGACGAATCCGCCATGGACCGCTCGGCCCTGAAGTACCGCCCCACGGACCAAACCTGGCGGACGTTCACGCGGGACAACGGCCAGACGATCAGCGTCGGTTGGTACACCGACGAACCGCCCACGCCGCAAGACCTGGTCCGGCGTCAGCCGTTGCCCGGTTTGCCGGTGACCCTGCCCGATGGTCACGTCTACCAGGTGCCGATCGCCCGGCGGTTCGCCGAGTTCGAAGGGCGGCTGGTGGGGCTGTGTGCGCTGCCTCAGTCGCTGGCCCGTGACGGGTCGGGTGTTTGGGTGCCGTCGGCCCCGATCGCACGCTACGCCCGACTGTGGGACATGCTGCAGGGCTACCTGGCGGCTCGCGAGGAGGCGAGCACGCAGACGGCCGAGGGCGACGTGATCTACTTTCGGTACGAGCCGATCAACGATCTGGCGATCGGCGTGCTGGGGATCAATTACCGCATCGGAGCGGACGAGCTCGAGGCGCTCGGCCTGTGGACGCAGGACGTCCGGGCCCAGGTGTTGCGGATCGCCTTGGACGAGGAGACCCGCGAGGCGTGGATCAAAAAAAAAGCGGCGGATTTTCTGCTGCTCAGTGGCGATTCCTCCGATGGGCCCGAGCCGTCGACGCCGGCCGCCCCAGCGATTACGCCCCAACCATCGGCGAGCTCTACGTCTGGTTCAACGGACTGTACCGATGACACCCCGGACAATCCCGGCCACGTGACTTTCACCCCACCCAACCCCGCGCAGGTCTGAACATGGCGTCGACGATTGTCACCCTGAGCGCCGACGAGGCGAGCCTGCTGCGGGCTTTTCAAAAAATCCAAGCGGCCCAGGACAAGACCGACCAGGGGTTCAAAAAGAACAAGGACCAAGCCCAGGAAGCCGCCCGCAAGATCGCCGAAGACATGGAGGCGGCGGGGGACGCCACGACCCGCGCGTTCAACGACGGCTTGAAGGAACTCCGCAAGATGGGCCCCGAGGGTCGAGCCGCGGCGGCCGAGGTCGAAAAACACCTCCGCGAAACCGGCAAGGCCGGCCGGAAATCATTTCAGGACGTCGTCGCCGAGCTTGGCAAGCTCGACGAGGAAGCGGCCAAGGTAGCGAACAACGCCATGGTCAGCTTTGAAAAGACCGCCGAGGCGACCGACAAGGCGTTCGGTTCCTCGGCTATCGAGGACGTTAAGCAGTACGCTACCCAATTGCTTTCGGTAGGTGCAGCAATCGGCATGATTTCGACCGCGTTTCAAAAGGTTCGCGAGGAGCAAACCAAGTCGCTGGAATCGCTGATGGGCCAAGCGGACCCTGAAAAACGTTTGGCCCAGATCGCCACGTCGGGCGCTGACTTGGACGCGATGATCAACAAGGCGGACGAGCTGGCCACCAAGTACGGCATCGGCCGCGACCAGGCTCGTGGGCTGATCTTCTCGGCCCGGTCGGAAGGGTTCGAACCCGATGTCGAGATGATCGCCCGCGCGTCCCAAGTAGTCGACGTGACGTCCCAGGCATCGCTGGCCGGGGTATTGGGTCGCCAGTTCGGCGGCGAGGGCGGATCGACCGAGCAACGATTGTCGGCCGTGTTGGCGGCGGCGGAAAAGTCGGCGTTTAACTTCGAGACCGTCGGCAAAAACGTCATCAAGTCGGCGTCGGCTACCCGAGCGGCCGGTTCGGACATGGCCGAAACCCTGGCCACGAACGCCACCATGGCGAACTTGATCGGCGACACCGCCGGCGACCGGGTCAAGGCGTTTGCCGCGCTGGCGTCGCTGAATCCGATGCTGCAGGGCAAGGGCGTGATGGGCGCGGTCGCGACACTCGAACAGATGCCCGAGGACGCCCGCGCCAAGGTGTTGGGCCAGGGCCAGGAAGTGAACGAGGCTTACCGGTTGCTGCTGGAAAACCGGGACGCGATCCAGCAGATGGCAACCGCCGTCCGTGCCGACATCAGCGCCAGCGGTGCAGGCGGCGGAGCATTGGCTGGCAAGATCGCCATCGTTGAAGGTTCGGACCGTTTTCAAGCTCGGCGGGGTGTTTCTAGCGCGGCGATCAATCGCGAAATCATCACGGAGCAAGCGTATTCGGGAGAGGAAGCGCGCTTTGCTGCCGGAGTCGACCAGATGCAAACGGATGCAATCCGAAAAGGCACCGATCCGCTGATGCGGGCCGCTGGCGAATTCGTTGCAGAACGTATGCGGACCGGCGGTTTGTCTGCGGAAGCGTCCCTTGCGGGTGGTTCGACAATTTCAGGGATGACGATGACGCCGATCGGTCCGCTGCCCCTGGGGATGTTGCGTCAAGGCCTGCAAGGCATGGGCCTGATGTCGCCCGCCTCCGGTAGCAACGATGCCTCCCAGCAAATTGTCGACAAGCTGGAATCGATCCGTCGCAACACGTCCCAAGCCCCGGTGATCACCGGCACGGCCCTGCAATCCCCCGTCGCGGCCGCCGCCGCTCCGTAACCCGTACCGCGTGAACCCATGGTCGCGAAGCTCGGCTCGTACGAATTCACCGCCCACGTCGGGCCGCCGCCGCAGCTGCCACGCGCGACGGTCGTACCTTACAGCCGCCCCGGCACCGCCGGCACGGGGGCCAAGATCCACTCGGCCCAGTCGCCCGAGTTCCAGATCCAATTCGTCACCCACCTGGCCGAATCGTCGCGGGTGTCGACCCAAAACGGCTACCGAACCGCCGTGGGGTCGATCCTGCAGCTGCTGATGGCCGGGACCGATTACGACACCGTCGGGTTCCGGTTTTTGGTCCACGGCGTCGAGATCCTCGAATCGCGGGCCCTGGTCGGATACGTCGGCCGCAATTACGCCGGCACCGGCGTCTCCCACTTCCCCGCCGGCCGCATCGTCACCCAATGGCGCCTGCAAGCCGTCCCGTATCCGTGATTCCTGCCCACTGCCCACTGCCCACTGCCCACTGCCCACTGACAACTCCCCACTGCCCCCTCCCCCTTCCCCTC
>QXGG01087346.1_pt1 | contig 20892 bp, 21 predicted proteins | sample 1982491 | NCBI WGS metagenome assembly QXGG01 (sample SAMN09924614, study PRJNA488089) | Wastewater metagenome, whole genome shotgun sequencing project. | isolation source: South African research farm wastewater | place: South Africa: Irene, Agricultural Research Council, Animal Production... | reverse complement strand
TGGCGTTGCGATCGGGCCGATTCTGTTGGGCTGTGCAGGTCCTGCCACGATTCTCACATCTTCAGCGACCGTGCGACGCATTGTGAACATGACGGCACTCACGGTGCTCGACGCCAACAGCTAGAGGTGTCAGGCACGGTGTCAGGCACCGTGCCTGCGGCTCGGTGCCTGACACCGTGCCTAGGTGCCTGACACCTTTCAAAACTCGCCAATGCGCATCGCAATCGCGGTGAGCACTACGGCGGCGGCTGTTTCAGTGCGCAAAATGCGAGGGCCCAGCTGAACCCCTTTAAACCCCCCGAATTTTGCGAGTGTTTCTTCCTCGTCTGTCCAGCCCGCCTCGGGGCCAATCATCACGGTGATCTCGCCTTGCATCGGCGCATTCGACAATCGTTCATTGGCAAAGGGATCGAGCAACCAACCCGTTTTGGGGCTCGACTGAGATCTCCAGTGTGAAATCACATCGGTAAACGGCATGACCGGGCTTACTTGCGGCACCACCGTGCGGCCGCACTGCGCGCTGGCGGCTTGGGCGATGGCCAACCAATGTTCACGGCGCTTTTCAGCGCGCAAGGCGTCGAGCTTCATCACGCTGCGGCCAGCTGCGACAGGAATGATGCGTGCAGCACCCAGTTCGGTGGATTTCTGAACCACCCAGTCCATTTTGTCCCCAGTGCATAGGGCCTGCACCACGGTGATCTTGAGTGGAGATTCCCGAGTAATGGTCTCGATCGACTCGACAGCCACCACGGTTGCCGTCTTTTGCGTTCGCACGATGACGGCCTGGCCTTCTCGACCCTGGCCATCGAAGATCACCAGCGGGTCGCCTGCCTTGGCCCGAAGCACCTTGGCCAGGTGATGGCTGTTGTCTTCATCGAGCTCAAACTCCCCGGTGCGCAGGTCTCGAAACAGAATTCGGGGTCGCATAAACGGGCGTGTTTTGGGGGGTAGAATTCAGGGTTTACGGCAATGCAGGCGGATTCAGTGCCGGGATAAGCCTAGCTTATTTGTTGGTTCAAGAATCGTGACTTTAACTTAACAGTCAGTAGCCCTAGATTTTGTAGGTGTAATTTCCCACTCCTTCAGGACCCTTCATCCATGCAATTTCCTGCCACTGAACTGCCCCCCGTTTCTTCTCGCATGGCCAACGCGATTCGCGCTTTGTCCATGGATGCCGTGCAAAAAGCAAATTCTGGTCACCCTGGCATGCCCATGGGCATGGCTGAAATGGCGGTTGCCCTGTGGGGTTGCCATTTAAAACATAACCCCAGCAATCCGCATTGGGTCGATCGTGATCGCTTCGTGGTGTCCAATGGCCACGGATCCATGTTGCTCTATAGCCTGCTGCATCTCACCGGCTATGACTTGCCGATTGAAGAGCTCAAGAATTTTCGTCAGCTGCATTCCAAAACGCCGGGCCACCCCGAGTACGGCATGACCCCCGGGGTCGAGACCACAACCGGCCCCTTGGGCCAGGGCATCTCCAACGCAGTCGGCATGGCCTTGGCCGAGCGGCTCATGGCGGCTGAATTTAACAAGCCGGGTCTCGACATTGTTGATCACAACACCTACGTGTTTTTAGGTGATGGCTGTCTGATGGAAGGTGTTTCACACGAGGCGTGCTCCTTGGCCGGGGTCTGGGGCCTGTCGAAACTAATCGCCCTTTACGACGACAACGGCATTTCGATTGATGGCCAAGTGCAGGCCTGGTTTCGCGATGACACGCGCAAACGATTTGAATCGTATGGCTGGCATGTGATTGGCCCCATTGATGGCCACGACGCGAAAGCCGTTTCCAAAGCAATTGCACAAGCCCGTGAATGGGGCGTAAAAGGCCATAACGGCCGGCTTGCGCCCACCATGATTATTTGCAAAACCCAGATCGGCAAAGGTTCGCCCAATCGTGTGGGAACGGCCAAGGCCCACGGCGAAGCCTTGGGCCCTGAAGAAATTGAGCTCACACGCCAGGCCATTGACTGGCCCTACGAGCCCTTTGAAATTCCGGCCGATGTGAAAAGCGCTTGGGATGCAAAGGCTGCCGGCCAGTCGCGTGAAGGGCAATGGAAAGCCTTATTTGAAAAATACGCTAAGGCCCATCCGCATGAGGCCCACGAATTTACGCGCCGCATGCAGGGCGAGCTTCCCAAAGATTTCGAGGCCAAGACCGATGCCTTGATTGCCAAGCTTGCGGGTGAAAATCTTACGGTGGCAAGCCGCAAAGCCTCACAGATTGTGCTGGACGATATTGGCCCGCGCACACCAGGTTTGCTCGGCGGCTCGGCCGACCTGACCGGCTCTAACCTGACCAACTGGAAAGGCGTTGCCGCGCTGCGTGTTGATGACAAAGGTGCGCTCACCGCAGGCGCGCATATCAACTACGGTGTACGTGAATTCGGCATGGCCGCGGTCATGAACGGCATTGCCCTGCATGGTGGCTTCATTCCTTATGGCGGCACCTTCCTGACTTTTTCAGATTACAGCCGCAACGCCATTCGCATGGCCGCGCTCATGAAAACCCGGGTGATTCATGTGTTCACGCATGACTCGATTGGCCTGGGCGAAGATGGCCCGACTCACCAGCCGGTTGAGCACCCCGCGTCGCTTCGCTTAATTCCCAACTTGCATGTCTGGCGCCCGGCCGATGCGGTGGAAACGGCAGTGGCCTGGAAGTGCGCTTTGCAGCGTCACAACGGCCCGACCGCACTGTTGCTGTCGCGTCAAAATCTTTCTCCCCAGATCTGTCAGCCCAAGTTTGCGGCCTTGATTGAAAAAGGCGCCTATGTGTTGGTGGGTGATCACGACCCTGAAGTGGTATTAATGGCCACAGGCTCTGAGGTATCGCTAGCCATGCAGGCCTCTGCGAAATTACGCGCCGACAATGTGCGGGTTCGGGTCGTGTCCATGCCGTCGAGCACCGTGTTTGACCAGCAAGACATGAAGTACAAACGCTCAGTGCTGCCCGATGGCGTTCCCCGCGTGGCGGTTGAGGCGGGTGTGACCGATTTCTGGTGGAAGTATCAGCCTGATGCAGTGCTGGGATTGGATCGTTTCGGTGAGTCCGCACCGGCGGGTGATCTGTACAAGTTTTTTGGCATTACGGCAGATGAATTGGTGGCCACTGCCAAGGCAGTGCTGCGTTAGCAAGTGTTTCTAATAAGGAGAAAACAGCAATGACGATCAAAGTCGCAATCAATGGTTATGGACGCATCGGCCGCAATGTCTTGCGTGCCCACTATGAAGGGGGCAAAAAGCACGACATTCAGATTGTGGCCATTAATGACCTTGGCGACCCAAAGACCAATGCCCACTTAACGCGTTACGACACCGCCCACGGCAAGTTTCCCGGAACGGTGCAAGTCGATGGCGAGTATATGGTGGTCAATGGCGATCGCATTCGTGTGCTGGCCAATCGCAACCCTGCCGAGCTGCCTTGGGGCGATCTCGGTGTCGATGTGGTCATGGAGTGCACAGGCTTTTTTACCAGCAAAGAAAAAGCATCCGCCCACTTAAAAGGCGGCGCAAAAAAAGTGATCATCTCTGCGCCTGGTGGCAAAGATGTCGATGCCACCGTGGTGTTTGGCGTTAACCAAAATGTGCTCAAGGCCTCGCATACGGTGATCTCAAACGCCTCGTGCACCACCAACTGCTTGGCGCCCGTGGCCAAGGTGTTGCATGAAAAGCTGGGCATTGAAAGCGGGCTCATGACCACCATTCACGCTTACACCAACGATCAGGTGCTCACCGATGTCTATCACGAAGACCTGCGTCGTGCCCGTTCCGCCACCATGTCCATGATCCCCACCAAGACCGGCGCTGCAGCTGCCGTGGGCTTGGTGCTGCCTGAGCTTAATGGCAAGCTCGATGGCTTTGCCATGCGTGTGCCCACGATCAATGTCTCGGTGGTGGATCTGAGCTTTGTTTCCAAGAAAGCGACCAGCATTGAAGAGGTCAACGCCATGATGAAGGCTGCCTCCGAAGGTGAGCTCAAGGGCGTGTTGGGCTATAACGCCGATCCTTTGGTCTCAATCGACTTTAACCACGATCCGCGCTCGAGCATTTTCGATTCAACCCAGACGCGTGTCTCGCCCGACGGCAAGCTCGTCAAGATTTTGTCGTGGTACGACAACGAGTGGGGATTTTCCAACCGTATGCTCGACACAACGGTTGCCCTGATGTCTGCGAAATAATCGTGAGCTTGCCCCGCGCCACCAAAATCGTTGCGACCCTTGGGCCTGCAACTTCTTCGTCCGAGATGATCGAGCAGCTGATCTTGGCCGGTGTCAATGTTGTTCGGCTTAATTTTTCGCATGGCACTGCCCAGGATCATCGTGATCGTGCGGCGCAGGTGCGCGCAGCCGCTCAAAAGCATGGGCTCGACATTGGAATCTTGGCAGACCTGCAAGGGCCCAAGATCCGGGTCGGCAAATTTGCCAATGGCAAGATCACGCTGGCGGTTGGCGATAAGTTTGTGTTTGACATTGAATGCGAGCTTGGCGATCAGCACCATGTAGGCCTTGATTACAAAGAGCTGGTTAACGATGTCTCACCTGGCGACACGCTGCTTTTAAACGACGGCCAAATGTCCATGCGTGTCGATACGGTCTCGACAACCAAGATCGCCTGCACGGTGCTTGAAGGCGGCGTACTGTCCGACCGAAAAGGCATTAACCGGCAAGGCGGGGGGCTTTCAGCGCCGGCACTTACCGAAAAAGATATCTCCGACATTAAAGTGGCGGCAGAAATCGGCGCTGATTTTCTTGCAGTGTCATTTCCCAAAGATGGCGCCGACATGGCGCTTGCCCGAAAGCTCATGCAATCAGCGGGCTGTCGTGCTGCCACGGTTGCAAAGATCGAGCGTGTCGAAGCGATCACCAACCTTCAAGAAATTATTGACGCTTCCGATGCGATTATGGTGGCCCGAGGCGACTTGGCGGTGGAAGTGGGCGATGCTGCGGTGCCGGCCTTGCAAAAGCGCATGATCCGCATGGCGCGCGAGTCCAACAAACTCACCATCACCGCAACGCAAATGATGGAGTCCATGATCAGCGCGCCAGTGCCCACTCGCGCCGAGGTTTCTGATGTGGCCAATGCGGTGCTTGATGGATCCGATGCGGTCATGCTCTCGGCAGAAACGGCTGCAGGAAGTTTTCCTGTTCAAACGGTCAAGGCGATGGCTCGCGTGTGCGTGGAAGCCGAGAAATCGGCTTCAGTAACGCTGGACACCGATTTTCTCAACCGCACGTTCGATCGCATTGACCAATCCGTTGCCATGGCAAGCCTGTTTACGGCCCGGCACTTAAGTGTCAAGGCAATCACGGCGCTCACCGAATCTGGGTCTACGGCCTTGTGGATGTCACGCTTAAATGCCGGCGTGCCGATCTATGCCCTGACGCCTGCGCAGGCAAGCCGCAGGCGCATGTCACTTTACCGCGATGTCACCCCGGTGTTTTTCGATTACAACTCGCGTGAGCGCGAAGAAGTGTTGCGTGAAGCCCAGCAGCGCATGGTCGATGAAGGCATTGTGTCGCACGGCGATTTGATCATCATCACCATTGGTGACCCGGTGGGCCAATCGGGCGGCACGAACACCATGAAAATTGTTCGGGTCACGGCAACGCCTCGTTCAGGCTCAAAAGCGATGGCCACTTTAAATCTTGATTTGGGAAATTAAAAAAGGAGACAGACATGCCCTTGGTATCTATGCGTCAACTGCTCGATCATGCTGCCGAAAATGGCTATGGCATTCCTGCATTTAATGTGAACAACCTGGAACAGGTTCAGGCCATTATGGAGGCTGCTGCTGAAGTGGATGCCCCCGTGATCATGCAAGGCTCGGCGGGTGCTCGCAAATATGCGGGCGAGCCCTTTTTAAAGCATTTGATTCAGGCGGCAGTCGAGGCCTATCCCAATATTCCGATCGTCATGCACCAAGATCACGGCCAAAGCCCCGATGTTTGCAAGGGCGCCATTGCATTGGGCTTTACCAGTGTGATGATGGATGGCTCGCTTGAGGCCGATGGCAAGACCATTGCCAGCTACGACTACAACGTGGATGTCACGAAAAAAGTTGTTGAAATGGCCCATGCCACCGGTGTCACGGTGGAAGGCGAGTTAGGTTGCCTGGGCTCTTTAGAGACCATGAAAGGCGACAAAGAAGACGGCCATGGCACCGAAGCCACCATGACCATGGATCAGCTGCTCACCGACCCCGAGCAAGCCGCCGACTTTGTCAAGCGCACGCAGTTAGACGCGCTGGCCATTGCCATCGGCACCAGCCACGGCGCTTACAAATTCACGCGCAAGCCCACGGGCGATATTTTGGCAATTAACCGAATCAAAGAGATCAACAAGCGCATTCCCAACACCCATTTGGTCATGCACGGATCCTCATCGGTGCCCCAGGAGATCTTGCAAGAGATTCGCAAATACGGCGGCCAAATCAAGGAAACCTATGGCGTGCCCGTTGAAGAGATTCAAGAGGCCATTAAATACGGCGTGCGCAAAGTCAATATCGATACCGATATTCGCTTGGCCATGACCGCGGCCATTCGCAAGGCCATGTCCGAAGATCCCTCCAAGTTTGACCCCCGTGATTTTCTGAAACCAGCGCGTGCTGCCGCCAAGAAAATCTGTATGGATCGTTATCAGCAATTCGGCGCTGCTGGCCAGGCCAGTAAAATCAAGGCGATTCCGCTTTCGGAAATTGCCAATCGTTACAAAACCGGTGCCCTGGCCCAGATGGTTAACTAATGTCCGCTTTATTGCAGTCTTCTATTCGCACCTTGCCGTTGGTGTCTCGCGGCAAGGTGCGCGACATTTATGCGGTTGGTGATGACAAGCTGCTCATGATCACCACCGATCGTTTGTCGGCCTTTGATGTGATCATGGGCGAACCCATTCCTGAAAAAGGCGTGGTGCTCAATCGCATGAGTGATTTTTGGTTTTCGCGGCTGGCCCACATTGTCCCCAACCACCTGACCGGCATTGATCCCGAATCGGTCGTGGGCGAATCCGAGGTAGAACAAGTGCGCGGTCGCGCAGTTGTGGCCAAACGCTTAAAGCCTATTGCGATAGAAGCTGTGGTGCGAGGCTATTTGATTGGCTCAGGGTGGAAGGATTACCAAGCCAGTGGCAGTGTCTGCGGCATTGCCTTGCCCCAAGGTTTGAAGCTTGCGGCAAAACTGCCCGAGCCCATTTTTACCCCGGCTTACAAGGCGGAAATGGGCATGCACGACGAAAATATTTCGTTTGAGCAGGCCTGCGCACAGATCGGCAAACCCCTGGCAGAGAAAATTCGCGATATCAGCATTCGTCTGTACAAAGAAGCCAGCGACTATGCCGCCTCGCAGGGCATCATCATTGCCGATACCAAGTTTGAGTTCGGGCTTGATGAATCGGGCACTTTGCATTTGATGGATGAAGTCTTGACAGCGGACTCCTCACGATTTTGGCCGGCTGATCAGTATCAGGAAGGCGCAAGCCCCCCAAGTTTCGACAAGCAGTTTGTGCGTGACTATCTTGAAACCCTGGACTGGGGCAAAACACCGCCGCCACCGCCGCTGCCCGATCATGTTGTTGAGCGCACGGCTGCGAAATATCGGGAAGCGTTGTTCCGTATTGCTGGCGTGCGTCTGCCCGTGGTGGGCGTGGTCATGGGCTCACAGTCGGATTGGGAAGTGATGCGCCATGCAGTCGCCATCCTCGATCAGTTCGGCATTCCCCACGAGGCAAAAGTAGTCTCTGCGCATCGCATGCCTGACACTTTGTATGCCTATGCGGAGGCAGCCTGTGCCCGTGGCCTCAAAGGGATCATTGCCGGTGCGGGCGGTGCTGCGCATTTGCCGGGCATGTTGGCGGCAAAAACGACCGTGCCCGTGTTTGGCGTGCCGGTGCCCTCGAAATATCTGCGCGGCGAAGATTCTTTGTATTCAATTGTTCAAATGCCCAAGGGCATTCCGGTGGCCACCTTTGCCATTGGCGAGGCTGGTGCGGCCAATGCCGCATTGCATTTGATTGCCACCCTGGCCACTGAAGATGAAACCCTTCGCGATCGTCTTGCGGTGTTTCGCGCTCAACAGACCGAGGCCGCACAGTCCATGAATGCTTCTTTGGGTGGCGCAGCGTCGTAAACACTATGATTGGGCTGATGGGGGGCGGCCAGCTTGGCCGCATGATGATTCAGGCGGCGCACAAGCTCGGCCAGCAGGTGGCTGTGCTTGACCCTGATGCGCAGGGGCCGGCAGGCCAGATCGCAGATAGTGTGATCGTTGCCGACTATGAAGACTATCAGGGCCTAACGCAGCTCTCCCAAAAAGCCTCGGTCTTTACCACCGAGTTTGAAAATGTTCCCGCTGAGTCACTGCGTTTTCTCGCGCGCTTTGGCCAGGTCATGCCCAATGCGGCAGCCGTCGCAATTGCCCAAGATCGCATTGATGAAAAACGGTTTATTGCTTCTACCGGTGTAGAGGTTGCGCCCCATGCGGTGATCACCCGTGCAGAAGATTTTGATGATCTGCCCGAGCACTTGTTTCCGGGGCTGCTCAAGACCGCACGCCTGGGCTACGATGGCAAGGGCCAGGCCAAGGTGCACGACATTGCGCAGGCGAAAGCGGCATGGAAAACAATGGGCCATGTGCCCTGTGTGCTTGAAAAAATGTTGCCGCTGGAGCGTGAGATTTCGGTGATTTGTGCACGCGACGCCCAAGGCGCCATTGAGGTGTTTCCGGTGGGCGAAAACACGCATCGCAATGGCATTTTGGCAGTCACCCAAGTGCCCGCAAGAATTTCTGGCGATGTGTCGGATCGCGCTCGTGCTGCAGCCGGCCGCATTATTGATTCGCTCGCCTATGTCGGGGTGTTATGTGTTGAGTTCTTTGTGCTCTCAGGCGCAAGACTGGTGGCCAATGAAATGGCGCCGCGCCCCCACAACAGTGGGCACTACAGCATTGAAGCCTGCAAGACCAGCCAGTTTGAGCAACAGGTTCGCATTTGTGCTGGCATGCCCCTGGGTTCTGTCGCCCTAACATCACCCGCGGTCATGCTCAATGTGTTGGGCGATAGCTGGTTCAAAGCTTCTGATACGCCTGTCGAGCCCGATTGGCAGGCCGTGCGCGCGCAGCGCGATGTGCACTTGCATTTGTATGGCAAGTCAGAGCCGCGCAAGGGCCGCAAAATGGCCCATGTCACTTGCTTGGGCAGCAGCTTGGAAGAAGCGCGCCGCAAGGCTGTGATTGTTGCGGACATTCTGGGATTGGATGTCGGCAATGCCTTGGCGTGATGGATTGCCACGGCCCTGCGGGCCTCGCAATGACGAGTCTTTAAACCGTCATTGTGGGCCTGGCGATGACAAGTCTTTAAACCGTCACCGTGGGCCTGGCGATGACGAGTCTTTAAACCGTCACCGCGAGGCTGCGAAGCAGCCGTGGCGGTCCACCGTTCAAGAGGCTGCTCTTGCTCTCGCCAGCGGCCATCTCGTCGCCTTCCCAACTGAAACCGTCTATGGCCTTGGGGCCGACGGCTTAAACCCGCAGGCGGTTGAAAAAATTTTTAAAGCCAAGGGTCGGCCTGCAGACCACCCGGTGATCTTGCATGTGGCCGACCAGGATCACGCACGCTCGCTCGCCAAAGACTGGCCGCAGGCTGCGCAGCTGCTCGCGCAACGCTTTTGGCCAGGGCCACTGACTTTAATTGTGAAGCGCGCCCCTCAGGTGAGCGACCAAGTCACTGGCGGACAAGACACCGTGGGCATTCGCGTGCCTTCTCACCCGGTTGCGCTGGCGCTGCTCAGCGAGTTTTCTCGTGTTGGAAGCGGCGTGATTGCCGCGCCTTCTGCCAACCGGTTTGGCGGCGTAAGCCCCACCCGGGCCCGCGATGTTGTGCAAAGCCTGGGCGATCGCTTAAGCACGAACGACCTGATTTTGGATGGCGGCGATTGTGCGGTGGGAGTTGAGTCAACAATCGTGGATTTAAGCGGCAACACGCCGCAAATTCTTCGCCCCGGCGGTGTGTCACGCGAATCGATTGAATCGGTGATTGGCCTTGCGTTGAATAATCAAGAGAACCCCGCAAGCGGCACGCCTCGGGTTTCAGGTTCCTTGGAGTCGCACTATGCGCCGCGCACGAAAGCCCGGCTGCTTAATTTGCAAGCGCTGACGCGTGAGGCTAACGAATGGATTGCCCGCTCACCCAATACCAAGGTTGTTGCGATGTGTTTGAACAAACCCCACGGCCTTGATGAGCGAATTGCGATTCGTTTCATGCCCTCTCACGCCCCAGCCTATGCACAGCTGCTGTATGCCACCTTAAATGATCTTGATCAGCAAGGTGCCGATCTCTTGCTCATTGAGCAGCCGCCCGAGTCAGTGCAATGGGAGGCTGTGCGCGACCGCTTGCAGCGCGCTTGCGCTTAATAAATCGTTTTTTGGCAAAGCACCCCAAGGCCTGCAAAGGCGGCTTCTGCGGCCGCATGACGGGCGTTTAATTCAGGGCTTGTTGTGCTGTTTCGCCGAGCCGACCAAATCGAATCGGGAAAGCAGGGGTCGTCAGTCCAGCGCGGAATGATGTGCCAATGAAAATGTGGGGTTTGATTTCCAAGACTGGCCTGATTGATTTTGTGGGGCCGCAACTGTTGCTGCAAATGTTCCTCAATGGCCAGCACAAGCTTGAATAACTGATCGCGCTCGGGTTTTGCGAGCCAGCCGAGCTCGGTGACATGTCGATTGCACACCAAGCGCACATAGCCCGGGTAATCGGGATCATCAACCGCCACCAATCGCCAATAGGCACCGCGCCACAGTACCCGGCCGCCATCGTTTGAACACAGAGCGCAGTCAGCGCGTGGCGCCGACGGGGGCTCGTTGGGATCTGATTTCATCAGCACCGAGAGAATCGACATGGCTACCTTCCAGAGCAATGGCCACCACTGGCCGCTTGGCCGCTGCCCAGTGCAATGGGCGCGGGCTCAATACGAGGATACTCGGTTGCGGAATAGTCCCAAGCCACCAGCCCGATCAAGATCAGCCAGAAAACAATGACGCCGCGGGTCATACGATCCCCGCTTTCCGCCGTGCTTTGACGCCGGCAATTGATCCGATAAAGGCCATCGCGAACCAGACCCAGCCATGCAGGCTGCCCGAGGCGATTCCGCCCAGATAGGCGCCAACATTGCAGCCATAGGCCATGCGTGAGCTGTAGCCCATGAGCAGGCCTGCAAAAACGCTGACCGCAAGCGGCCCCATGCCCGGCCATTTTTTCTGTTTGAATTCCTCGGCCTTCCAGCGGCTTGCCACGAGCGCCCCGTAGAGCAAGCCAATATTGGTGACCGAGGTGGTGTCCCACAGCAAGGGCTCGGCAATGCGCTCTGCATGTGGCGAGTAACCCCAGAACAAATCAGTGGAGAGATCTGTGCCAAAGAAAGAAACAAGTTTAGCGCCCCACAGGCCCAGGCCATAAACAATTCCCCAGGGCTGGCCGGCCACGATCAAATGCAGGGCGTAGAGCAGCGCGATCGCCACAGCGCCCCACAGCCAACGGCTCGGAACCTTCGGCAAGGCCTGTCGCGACGCGAATGCCTGTCGCTTGCAATACGCCACCGAAACCCACGCCACAACACCGCAGGCCAGCACCGTAATAGTCAGAGCCGCTGCCAGGCCCGTTGATGCAAGAAAGTCAACGGGCGCCGCTTGCGCTGAAATACCCACCGAAACCAGCGGCCCGCCCAGCTCCTCCCACAGTGGCTGATGCGAGGCCCCCAAAAAACTGCCTGCAATGAAGGCTGGCAGCACGACCCAGGAAATTGGTGATGACGCCCCCGCCTTGTAAAGTGTCCCGGAGCCGCAGCCATCGGCAAGCTGCATGGCAAAGCCAAAGAGCAGGGCGCCTAAGAGCAAAGCCCATGTAATGGGTGCGACTGCGCCAACCATTTCTCCCTCGAAGTTTGCGAGCAAGGGAAAGGCGAGCAATGCGCACAAGGCCATCAGCACCATTTGGCCCACCATGCCCCAAGGGTCACGATGCACCACCAAGTTACGCCAGCCCGTTGTAAAGCCAAATCGCGCTGCTGACAGCGCGGCACCAAACCCCAGGCCCAGCAATAGCAGCAATCCTGCGCGAAGGCCCGCAAACCAAGTGATTGCAAACAAGCCTGCAATTGCAGGCACAACAAGCGTCAGACGATACATTTACTGGCCAGGTTTTTTTGCGGAGTCTTTCAGCTGATCAAGCCGTGATTTTGCCGCAGGCTCGTTGTCCATGGGGTTTCGGGAACGCGACCAGCCAATCATGGAGTCGGGGTACATGCGCACATGGTCTCGGCCCAAAATTTCTGAAAGCACAAACCAGGTCGTCGCGCTCCAGTGGCCTGAATTACAAAAGCTGATCACTTCGGCATCGGTAATTAGACCGGCACTTTTGGCCATGGATTCGAGCTGAGACTTGGGCAAGAGCTTGCCGGTGTTGAGTTGAAACCATTCTTCGTGGTCAAAGTTTTTTGCCCCGGGCAGCGTTCCAGCACGCGCTGCTGCCGAATGGCGTTCTTTGCCCAGGAAATAGTCTTCAGGCCGAGCGTCATTGAGCAGAAATTTTTTGTTGGATCCGGGCTTGAGCAGCGCAAGAATTTGAGCACTTGTTGGGATCTGGCTGCGATCAATCTTTACATTGAATTTTGTTTCTGCAATTTTCGGGGCTTCAGTTTGCGTGGGATATTTCGCGGCCATCCAGGCGCCGAGCCCCCCATCCAGGATCGAAATCTTTTTCACGCCGGCAAGCTTGAGCGTCCAATAAAAACGTGCCGCCCCGCCAAAATCGCTTGGATCTGCGCCCGTATGGGCAATCACCACATGCGTATCAGGCGTTACGCCCCATTTGCCAAGCAGGGACGAGAGCTTGCGCTCGGCAATCACCTCGCCTGGGTTGGTGTCGGGGCCGCGCAGCGATGAATAGGGTGCCGCAATGGCCCCGGGAATGTGGCCCGCAGCGTAGTTGGGCGTTTTGTTGTCGTTTTGTAAAAGCTCGCGAATATCCAGCACTCGAACGGCTTTTTGGTCAATCAAGGTGCGCAGCTCGGCTGGGCTAACCAGAGGCTGGGGTGCCGGGGCGGCGTGCACCGCACTCACAATGCCAATCGACAAGGCCAGCAACGACCCAAGGAATTTCTGAACAAGGCTCATGGGATGATCCGCAAAAGAGGGGCTGAAAACAAGCTGCGAAGGATACGTGAAAACTTGCGCTTGCACCCCCAAGGGGGTAGAAAAGCTTTTCGCGTTTAGGAATAAGGAGATCGTTATCTTGACTGGCCAGCAAACTGAAACAGCAGTATTGGGTGGGGGGTGTTTTTGGTGCCTTGAGGCTGTGTTTCAAAAACTCAAGGGCGTGGTGCGAGCACAGTCGGGCTATATGGGCGGCCATGTCGCCAACCCCAGTTATGAGCAAGTCTGTGGCAAAAAGACTGGCCATGCAGAAGTGGTGCGCCTTGAGTTCGACTCTGCCCAGATTGCTTATGAACAATTACTGGAAGTGTTTTTCACAATTCACGATCCCACAACGCCGAATCGTCAGGGCAACGATATTGGCCCACAGTATCGCTCGGTAATTTTTGCCATGACGGTGCAGCAGCTTGCAGCTGCGAGGGCAGCGATTGATGCGGTGCCTGGCGCGGTGACCGAACTGATTGATGCAAGCCCACAGACCGTGGCAAGCCCGGCCACAGATCGTGTGTTTTGGCCAGCGGAGGCCGAGCACGAGAACTACTTTCGACGCAACCCGTATCAGGGCTACTGCCTTTTTGTGGTGGCGCCGAAAGTCGTGAAAGCTGAAACCAAGTTCAGGGCGCTAATCGCTCAATAACCCAGCGGGCTGGCTCGAACAGTTTTTCGGTGCGCCGATACTGGATGCGGTCATGCAGCCGTGAGGGTCGGCCTTGCCAGAATTCAAAGCAATCTGGAATGAGCCGATAGCCGCCCCAGTGTTCGGGCCGCGGGGGTTCCAGCGAGGACTTCTCGGGAAAGGATTGCTCTAGCTCTTTTTGGCGGGCTTCAAGCCAGGCGCGATCAGCAATTACCTCGCTTTGGGGGGAAGCCCAAGCGCCAAGCTTGCTGCCCAAGGGCCGCGAGTGAAAGTATTCATCGGATTCAGCGGCCGGGACTTTCTCTACCTTGCCGTCAATGCGCACCTGACGCTCAAGCTCTGGCCAGAAAAACACCAGGCTTGCGAACGGATTGGCTGCAAGTGCTTGCCCTTTGCGGCTGTTGTAATTGGTAAAAAATGAAATGCCTTGTGCATCGATGCCTTTGATCAGCACGATGCGTGCCGAGGGCCTGCCGTTGGGGTCAATCGTGGCAAGGGTCATGGCATTGGGCTCAAGCACCTCGGCGCGTTGTGCTTCTTCAAACCAGTGTTGGAACTGATGCACTGGGTTGGGTTTCACATCGGCAACATCAAGCGAGGCACGCGCATAGTCTTTACGCAGACTGGCAAGGGTTTTGGGGTCGGAAGCGCTCATGGAATTGCTCTGCAGGTAATTTTTCTAAATTATGGACCCAAAGTGTAGGGCTTCTTGAGCTGCGGCTTGATTGAGACCAACAATCCAAGCAAAATTTTGCTTATGTCAGAAAAAGCAAAAAATGTTCTGGGTGGCGTGTTGCAGCCCTGCGGCACCGACCCGGTCACCGGGTTTTTTCGCGATGGCTGTTGCAACACCTGCGAGGAGGATTTGGGCAGCCACACGGTGTGCGCACAAATGACCGAAGCCTTCTTAAGTTTCTCAAAATCACAAGGCAATGACTTAAGCACGCCGAATCCGCGCTATCAGTTTCCTGGGTTAAGGCCGGGCGATCGTTGGTGCGTTTGCGCAAGCCGCTGGCGCGAGGCGGCGGATGCTGGCGTAGCCCCTCCCGTCATTTTGGAGGCCACGCATGAGCGGGCTTTGGAAGTTATTGCGCTTGCCGATCTCGAATATCACGCGCTCCAAGCTGTTTGACCCCGAATTGGCGGGTTTCCTTGATTCATTTCAATGAATCGGGGGATGTCTCGAACCTGAAGCGTTCAAAATTTAGGTTTAGGCCAGGGGGGCACTATGAGAAAAACCAACACAACCACGACAGAGCAATCGCGGCCCGTGAGCCGGGGCGACCGACCCCCCTCGCTGGCGCCCGAGGCGCTGACAGAATACCTTGTCGATCGCTCAATCCGGGCGGCACGCGGCAAGCAAAGCGCTGCGTTGAAATCAATTCTGAGCGGCGAAGGCGATCTGAGTTTGCAAAAGCGAGTCGAAGACCTGCGCGCCATGATTCAAGGCGCAGCGCCCGATGATGTTGAGGCCATTCGTTCCGCATTTCTTTCCATTCCCGAGCTCCAGAGCAAGGGCACAGGCGAGTTCAAGATCAATCCTGATGATGAGCTTTCAGAGGATTGGCGCGAGGGGGGCTACCCTTATAAAAACCTGATGCGCCGATCGGCGTATGAGGCGCAAAAATATCAGTTGCAAGTGGAGCTCTTAAAGCTTCAGGCATGGGTAAAAGAAACGGGGCAGCGGGTCGTGATCTTGTTTGAGGGCCGTGATGCAGCGGGCAAGGGCGGCACGATCAAGCGTTTCATGGAGCATTTGAATCCTCGCGGCGCGCGGGTGGTCGCTCTCGAAAAGCCGACCGAAGCGGAACGCGGACAGTGGTATTTCCAGCGCTATGTGCAGCATCTGCCAACTGCCGGTGAGATTACATTGTTTGATCGCAGCTGGTATAACCGCGCGGGTGTTGAGCGTGTGATGGGCTTTTGCACCGATCAGGAATATAACGAGTTCATGCGTCAAGCCCCCGAGTTTGAGCGTCACTTGGTGCGCAGTGGCGTGTGGGTCATAAAATTTTGGTTTTCAGTGAGCCAGAAAGAGCAGCGCAGGCGATTTAAAGAGCGTGAGGTGCATCCGCTCAAACAGTGGAAACTCAGCCCGATCGATAAAAAATCGCTTAACAAGTGGAAAGAGTACACCGACGCCAAAGAGGCCATGTTTGCGCAGACCGATACGGCGGATGCACCATGGACCGTGATCAAAAGTGACTGCAAAAAGCGTGCGCGTTTAAATGCCATGCGCTATGTGCTGCACAAGCTCCCCTATGCCAACAAAGATGTTGAAAAGATTGGGCGGCTTGATCCCTTGATTGTGGGCCGCGCCCATGTGGTGTATGAGCGCGGTGAACATCCAGGAATTGGGCCTGCTGCTGCAATTCTTTGATGGTGTTCGGTCGTCGTGCCTTTGCGTTGATCGCATTGCTTTGTGCGGTGGCCCTGTCGGTCGCGGTATGGATGCAGCATGGCGGTGGGGTTCAGCCCTGCCCGTGGTGTGTGCTGCAACGGCTTGAAGTGATTGCAATTTTGTTCACCGCTTTGCTGGCGCTGGCGGGGCCAGCCAAGGCCGGCACAGGGCTTGCGCTTTTTATTGTGGTGCTCGCTGGTTTAGGCGCAGCCTCGGCGCTTTGGCAGTTGTTGGTGGCCTCATCGCAGCCCTCGTGTGATCTCACATTTGCAGATCAATTCATGGGCGCCACCGGTCTTGCCGAGCTTTGGCCCGCTCTGTTCATGCCCCTGGGGTCATGCGCCGATGCGGCGGTGCGCCTGCTGGGCTTGCCTTTTGAGCTCTACAGCCTTGGTCTTTTTCTGGTGGTGTTGGCGCTTGGCATTGGCCGGGCCCGTTACCATCATCTGCGATAATTGCGCGATGCAATATCAGATTTTCCCGGTCACAGCGTATGAGCAGAACTGCTCCCTGGTCGTGTGTCCCTTAACAAGAAAGGCCGCTTTCATTGACCCCGGTGGCGACCTAGACGCCTTGGAATCGGCTGCGCAGCAGGCAGGCGTTGAGATTGAAAAAATTTTGATCACCCATGGCCATATCGATCATTGCGGACAAGCGGGAAAGCTCGCACAAAAACTTGGTGTGCCGATTGAAGGCCCCCACCCTGACGATAAATTCTGGATCGACCAGCTTAAGGTTCAGGGCATGATGTTTGGCATGGGCGGCGCCGACGCTTTTGTGCCCGATCGTTGGCTTTTCGATGGCGACAGTGTCACGGTGGGTCATGAGTCCATGAAAGTAGTGCACTGCCCGGGCCACACGCCCGGTCATGTGGTGTTTGTTCATGAAAAAGATCGCTTGGCCTTTGTGGGCGATGTGCTGTTTGCTGGCTCAATTGGTCGAACCGATTTCCCCAAGGGCAATCACGAACAACTGCTCAGTTCCATTCGAGAAAAGCTCTTCCCCTTGGGCGACGATATTGAGTTCGTGCCCGGCCATGGCCCCATGAGCAGTTTCGGGCAAGAGCGTCGTTCTAATCCCTTTGTTGGAGATCGTTGATGTCGAAGTATCACAAAGAAAAAGTCTTGAGCGTTCACCACTGGAACGACACCTTGTTTAGCTTTACCACCACACGCCGACAAGGCCTGCGGTTTCGCAATGGACATTTTTTAATGATCGGCTTGGAGGTCGAAAGCAAGCCCTTGGTGCGGGCTTATAGTGTGGTGAGCCCGAACTATGAAGAGCACCTTGAATTTCTGAGCATTAAGGTGCCCGACGGCCCGTTGACCTCTCGTCTGCAAAACATCAAGGTCGGCGATGACATTTTGGTCAGTGAAAAGTCGGTGGGCACCTTGGTGCTAGACGACCTTAACCCCGGCAAGCATTTGTACTTGTTTAGCACCGGCACCGGCATGGCACCGTTTATGAGCATCATCCGGGACCCGGAAACCTACGAGCGATTTGAAAAGGTGGTGCTTGTGCATGGGGTGCGAATTGTGAGCGAGTTGGCGTACGCCGATTACCTGAGAGACGAGCTTCCCAATCATGAGTTTTTAGGCGACATGGTGCGTGAGCGATTGATCTATTACCCCACGGTGACGCGCGAGGCGTTTAAGCAAACTGGGCGCCTGACAACTGCAATTGAAACCGGCCAGCTCTTTACGGATATTGGCCTGCCGCCTCTGGATCCGGCCGTGGATCGGGCCATGATCTGTGGCAGCCCCGCCATGCTGAAAGAAACGTCTGACATGCTCGATGCCCGAGGCTTTAAGGTTTCCCCAAGCCTTGGGCATCCGGGCGATTACGTGTTTGAGCGTGCCTTTGTTGAAAAGTAAATTAAGTTTTTAAATCACGCCTTGGGCCAGCATGGCATCGGCCACCTTGACAAAGCCTGCCACATTCGCACCCGTGGTGTAGCTTGTGCTGCCATCGGGGTTTTGGCCGTGATGCAGGCACGCCTTGTGAATGTTTTGCATGATCTTGTGAAGCCGTGTGTCGACTTCATCGCGGCTCCAGGCCATGCGAATCGCGTTTTGGCTCATTTCTAAACCCGAAGTGGCCACACCACCTGCGTTGCTCGCTTTGCCTGGGGCGTAGAGCACCCCGCTCTTTTCAAACAAGGTAATTGCATCGATTGTGCAGGGCATGTTGGCGCCTTCTGCAACCGCTTTGACACCATTTTTGATCAGGGTCTCGGCGTCGGCTTTGTGCAGCTCGTTCTGAGTGGCGCAGGGCAGTGCAATATCAACAGGAACGCTCCAGGGTGTTGCGCCATCCAAGTATTTGGCATCTTTGACGCGGGCCGCATAGTCGGTCAACCGGCCGCGAAGGTTGTTTTTGACATCCATGAGCACGGCCAGTTTTTCGGCAGTAAAACCGCTCTCATCAACAATCGCGCCCGACGAGTCTGAAACCGTGAGCACTTTTGCACCCAATTCCATGGCTTTCTCGCACGCGTACTGGGCCACATTGCCCGAGCCTGAAATGCTCACGCGCATGCCTTCAAGATCGGTGTTGCGATGTTTCAGCATCTCTTGCACAAAGTACACCGTGCCGTAGCCGGTGGATTCTGGTCGAATGAGTGAGCCACCAAAACTTAAGCCCTTGCCGGTAAATACGCAGTCTGCACGGTTGGATAGTTTTTTCATCATGCCGGCCATGTAACCCACCTCACGGCCACCCACGCCAATATCGCCTGCGGGCACATCGGTGTCGCTGCCCAGGTGACGATAGAGCTCGGTCATGAACGCCTGGCAAAACCGCATGATTTCGCCTTCGCTTTTGCCTTTCGGGTCAAAGTCCGAGCCGCCCTTGCCGCCGCCCATGGGCAGGGTAGTCAGCGCGTTTTTGAAGGTTTGTTCGAAGGCCAGAAATTTCAGAATCGACAGGTTCACCGAAGGGTGAAAACGAATGCCCCCCTTGTAAGGGCCGATCGCCGAGTTGTGCTGAATTCGATACCCCCGATTCACACAGACTTTGCCTGCATCATTGACCCAGGACACCCGAAAAATAATCACACGCTCGGGTTCGATCAGCCGCTCTAACAACCCCGACTCTAGATAGTGACGATTCTTGGACACGGTGGGCCACAAGGTTTGAATCACTTCGGTAACGGCCTGCTGGAACTCGGGCTGGCGTGGGTTGCGATCGGCAACATATTGCAAAAACGCTTCGGGAGTAGAGAGGTAAGACATGAGCGGCTTCTTTCTGTGGGAGCGGTCAAATTTTTTGAAAAAGCTGGTTATTTTCGCACTTTTTAAGTGCGGATCCTGCCCCAAGAAGGTGCCTGCCGTTGCGGCACATCAAGAGACGGTTTGGTAATAAAGATTCTGGGGATGGCGGGCCTGGGCAAAAAACAGCCAGCGTTCGCACAAAAGCCCAATGTATTGCACTGCAAATGCTAGTGAAATCAAGAGACTAGACTGCAGCGACCGCCCGGCGAGCAACAGCGCCAGCGGGGCGATCACGCCAAGCAGCAGAGCTGCAAATTTCACATTACGCAAGAAAACCTGGGTTGCGCCGTGAAAAAACTCCCGCGTATTAAAGGCCCCTGCACTCATGCCCATGGAGACTTGGCGAAGCTTGGTGTTCTGAATGCCAGTGGCCGTTTGAAGGGTCGAGGCGGGTTTGAGCCGAGCATTTCTGAGCAGGCTGGCCCAGCGGCTGGCCAGTGCCAGTGCGGTCATGGCCACGGCCCAGGGCAAGATCATGTCGATCGTCAGTGGACTCTCGCCAAATAGCGCGAACAAACTTGCACACAGCATAAGCCCCGATGCAATTCCGATCAGGGTGTAATTGAGCAGGGTCAGGCCATGTGCCCACTCTTGAATGAATTTCAAGCAGGCATAAATCATGGCGGTGCAAAACCACAGCGCAAAAGAGAGCACGATCAGCAGCACAATTAGCCATGGCGCGTTGATCTGTGTCCACTCGAACAGTGCCCATAGCCCCGTAAGCCCAATGAATAGGGGCAGCATGATCACTTCTCTCGATAGCCACGATGTCTTCCACATTGCAGCGGCACGCCATGCGCGTTCGGGGTGACCCAAATGAAAAAACGAGGCGCCAAGGCTTACGATCAGCAGTGCACAAGCAATCAACAGCAGGGGCAGCAGTGACACGATCTCGACCCCTAAGAGACGCAGCGTGCCCAAGGCCACGACCAATCCTTGCGAAGCTCCCAAGAGGGTTGTAAAGCTAATGACGGAAAAAGCGGGATGCATTACAGGAAATCAGCTTTCTTAAAAAACTTTCTTGGCCGCTTCGATCACATCATTGAGTAAACGCGGCAGGTAATGATTGGCAGGCTTGGTGTTGTGCTCGGGCATTAGGGCATAGCCGCCACGCTCGCGAATCGCCTGCGACACTTCAGAGTTTTCATCTTTAATGTCGCCAAAAAGCCTGGCATTGGTGGGGCAGGCCATGACACAGGCAGGCTTGCGTTCGGCTTGGGGAAGGTCTTGGTCGTAGATACGGTCGACACACAGCGTGCACTTGGTCATGACCTGGCGCTCTTCATCAAGCTCTCGGGCGCCGTAAGGGCAGGCCCAGGCACAATACTTACAGCCAATGCACTTGTCGTAATCCACCAACACGATCCCGTCTTCTTT
>QXGG01331812.1_pt1 | contig 20983 bp, 19 predicted proteins | sample 1982491 | NCBI WGS metagenome assembly QXGG01 (sample SAMN09924614, study PRJNA488089) | Wastewater metagenome, whole genome shotgun sequencing project. | isolation source: South African research farm wastewater | place: South Africa: Irene, Agricultural Research Council, Animal Production... | reverse complement strand
GGTGTTCACGGCGGGTGTCGGTGAACACAATGCGTTCATTCGCGAGCGCATCTGTGCGGCGCTGGGCTTTCTGGGCATTGCCCTGGATACCGACGCCAACGCCCGCCACGCGGCGAAGATTTCCAGCGACCACAGCCAGGTCATCGTGGCGGTCGAGCCCGCCAACGAAGAGTGGATAGCCGCCAGCCACGCACTGTCCTGCCTGGACAGGGAGAAGGCGCGATGACGATCGATGCCTTCCATGGATTCACGCTCGCCATCGTGCTGTTGTTCGTGGGCAAGGGCCTGGTTGCGCGTTGGGGCATCTTGCGTCGATACAGCATCCCGGAATCCCTGGTGGGCGGCCTGGCCTGCGCCCTGGTTGTCTTCGCCCTGTACTACGGTGCGGGGATCGTCGTCAGTTTCGATCTCGAAGCGCGTGACGCGCTGCTGCTGTACTTCTTTGCGGCCATTGGCCTGGGTACCGACGCCCGCACGCTGCGCCATGGTGGGCGGCCCTTGCTGATCCTGTCGGGGTTGGCCATCGGGTTCATGGTGCTGCAGAACCTGGCCGGGATGGAGATGGCACGCGCCTTCGGCCTGGATCCGCGCACCGGGCTGATGGTGGGATCGATTTCCCTGACAGGAGGCGTGGGCACCACCTTGGCCTGGTCCGATCACTTCGTTCACAACCTCGGCATTGCGCAAGCGCAGGAACTGGGATTGGCAGCGAACATGATCGGCCTGATCGCGGCCTGCACCATCGGGGGCCCAGTCGCAAGCTTGCTCATGCGTAGGCATCGGCTTCAAGCCTCTGGGGACAGCGCCCTGGAAATTGGCACGCTGCACAGGGATGAGCAGCATGCCCGCCTGGACTACTACGGCCTGCTGCTGGCATTGCTCTGGCTCAACTTCGCCTTGATGTTGGGATACGGAATCAATGCCTTGGTCGCGCGTACCGCCGTCACGCTGCCCGCCTTTGTGGGCTGCCTGCTGGCCGGAATTCTCCTGCGCATGGCGGCCGACTGGATGAGGCCAAGTGGGCGCGGACGTTTATGGAACTGGCCGAGCATGCAGCCAGGCATCGCCCTGGTTTCCGACATGTCATTGGGCCTGTTTCTGACCATGGCGCTGATGGGACTCAGGCTCTGGGAACTGCAGCCCGTGCTCGCCTTCATCACGGCGGCGATGCTGGTGCAGATTGCCTTGGTCATCGCATTCGTTTTGCTGATTGTTTTTCGGGCAATGGGCAAGGATTACCAAGCCGCCGTGGTGTGCGCGGGTTTCGGCGGTATTGCGCTGGGATCTACCGCCACTGCCATCGCCAACATGACGGCGGTGACTCGGGAGCATGGTGCGGCACGCGAGGCGTTCATTGTGGTGCCCTTGGTATGTGGGTTCGTCATCGATATTGCGAACGCACTGGTAATCAGCCTGATGGCCGGTTAGGCGAAGCGAAACAGCGGAGCGAGCTGGCAGATGGATACATCGCTGACGCGCTGGCGAGGCGTCGTCGCCCAGGAAATCGCAATCGACTCCCGTTTTCAAGCAAGGGGCTCTTTCTACTTGTGCAGAAATAGAGGTAATACGCTTTGACGAATAAAAAGAACGGCAATATCGACTCAGCCATCAATCCGAAGTTGGATGGGGATGCCCATGTCGCTTGGGCACAGGCTTGGTCGTCTATTTCGCCGGAGACATCGTTGCTCGCGTGGGTGGACTGGGCGAGCCATTTAGCAAACAGTCCTGGCAAGCAAGCCGAGCTTTTGGCGTTTGCAGCCTCCCTGTCCGAGCAATGGATGGCCGTATTGAAGAAGAATCCGGCCAACCCGGACCGGGGAGCCACCGCTCCTGACCGGTCACCTGTCAATGACCGCCGCTTCAACGATCCTGCATGGGATCAATGGCCCTACGACCTTTTCCGCAGTTCATTCGTCAATCAGACCAAATGGTGGGAGCAGGCCACGCAGGGGGTGTGGGGAGTGGATCCGAAACACCAACGCCTGCTGGCGTTTGGCGCCAAACAGTGGCTGGAAATGCTTTCGCCCGCCAACGCTGCGGTTTTCAACCCCGTTGTCCTGAAAAGAACCATCGCAGAGCAAGGCGCCAATCTAGCGCGGGGGACGTCCAACTTTCTCGACGACTTGCGTCGGCAACTATCCGGCCAGCCTCCCGCGGGAACGGAGAACTTCGTCGTTGGGCGCGACGTAGCGGTCACGGAAGGAAAAGTCGTTCTGAGAAATCGACTGATCGAACTGATTCAGTACACGCCCACTACCGAGAAAGTCCATCCCGAACCGATCCTGATCATTCCTGCCTGGATCATGAAGTACTACGTACTGGATCTGTCACCGCATAACTCGCTGATACGGTATCTGGTTGCGCAAGGGCATACGGTTTTTTGCATCTCCTGGAGAAATCCGGATGCTGAGGATCGAGATTTGGGCATGGATGAGTACCTGGAGTTCGGCCTGCATGCAGCGCTGGACGCTGTGACTTCCGTCGTCCCCGGGCATGGAGTCCACGCGGCTGGTTATTGCCTGGGCGGAACGCTACTGGCCATTGGTGCTTCAGCCATGGCGCGTGATGGCGATACGCGGCTGGTGTCGGTAAGCCTGCTTGCCGCACAGACGGACTTCAGCGAACCGGGCGAGCTGAGTCTTTTCATCAACGAGAGTCAAGTGGCGCTGTTGGAAGCCAGCATGGCTCAAACCGGTTATTTGACCTCCGACCAGATGAGCGGAGCTTTTCAGCTACTGCGTTCCTACGATCTCATATGGTCTCGCATGATTGACGAATACCTATTGGGCGATCGCCGGGCAATGACCGACCTGATGGCTTGGAATGCCGATGGGACTCGCCTCCCCGCGAAGATGCATTCGCAGTATCTCCGACGCCTTTACCTGAATAACGATCTCAGCGCGGGGCGTTATCCCGTCACGGGTCGCCCCGTTTCAGTGGGAGACATCGCTGTACCGGTGTTTTGCGTCGGCACTGCCTCGGATCATATTGCGCCTTGGCGCTCGGTTTACAAGCTGCATCTCCTGTCTTCGGCCGAGCTGACTTTCGTGCTGACCACTGGAGGACACAACGGCGGCATCGTGAGCGAGCCCGGCCGAGGTAACCGCCAATATCAAATCCATACCCGCGCGGCCGGTGATGGATACATGGCGCCGGATGAGTGGCAAGCGACGATGCAGACGCATCCGGATTCCTGGTGGCCCGCATGGTCGGCGTGGCTGCGAGAGCGTTCCGGTGATGTTGTTGCGCCTCCGCTCATAGGTGCTGAATCCAGTGGATACCCCACTGTTTGCGACGCCCCAGGGGAATATGTACGCAACTGAATAAGCGTATCCCGCGTCCGCTATTGCGACACGGTATACGCAATATCTGTTCGTCATCCCGTTCTACTCTGATAACTGGAGACATTCATGTACTCAAGAATCCTGGTTCCGCTCGACGGAAGTCCTACTGCCGATTTGGCGCTCCACCACGCTGCGGTGCTGGCACGCCTGAATGGCGCAACCATCGTCTTGCTGCACGTCATCGAGGAGATGAAGCACAGCAACGGCTTCGAGAGGCCGAGGATCTATATTGAAGAAGTGAGGCCGGGCTTCCTGGCGGCCGGGCAGAAGCTGCTGGACGAGGCGGCGCTGCGGCTGAGGCAGGGAGGCCTGGTGGTTGAGACCGTCCTTCTGGAAAGCAACGGCGAGCGCGTCTCGGTGCTCATCGCTCAGCAGGCACTGACTACTCAATGCGAGTTGGTGGTGTTGGGTACCCACGGACGCCGGGGCGTGGACAGGCTGCTGATGGGAAGCGATGCAGAGCAGCTCGCTCGCATCGCACCAGTTCCAGTGATGCTGGTGCGCCAGTCCCAATCGGTCATTGTGACTGCAACCCCTGGGCAGGGTGGCACGCCAGCGTGATGAAAGTTCAGTCCAGCGACCCCGCTGAATGGAGGCTGGAAGTCGCAGCCTCCTTGCTGCTGCTATTGCTGAGCGCCTCCGCACAGGCCCAGTCCTGCCACCAGGACAACCCGCTGCGCTCAACGGGAACGCTCAATCTGCGGATCGACAACGACATGTTCGGCGGCATTGGACAAGATCAAGGCTACTCCAATGGATTTCTCGTCAGCTGGGTCTCCCCCAACCTTGTGGACTATCGCGATGACCCTTGCCTACCCCGTCTCGTCCGTGGGCTGAATCGTTTTCTCACGGTGCTGCAACCCGAGGGTTTTGACGAACAGAACATGACCATCGGCTTCGGACAGATGATGTACACCCCCAGCGACAAAACGCGCAGCGATCTGATCAAAGACGACCGCCCTTTCGCCGGCGCAATGATGTTGAGCTTCGGCTACAACGCGCGGCGCGGCGATACGCTGCGCACCTCACAAATCCGCGTCGGTGTTGTGGGCCCCTCCTCCTTGGCCAGGCAAACCCAGAACTGGTGGCATGACACCATCGGCGTCGACAAATTCAATGGCTGGCGACACCAACTGCGCGACGAGCCTGTGCTGCAGTTGCTGCACGAACGCCGAACACGAGTCTTCAGGCAAGAAGACGCCAGCGGTTGGGGCTGGGATCTGACCCGCCACTGGGGTGGCAGCTTCGGCAACTTCGCCACCTACGCGAATGTCGGTGGAGAACTGCGCTATGGGCTGCGCCTGCCTGATGATTTAGGCACGGCACCGCTACGGCCTGCCGGAGAGAACACCTCGCCCGTGCGCACGACCGCTGGCAGCAACTGGAACGGCCACCTCTTCGTGGCGCTAGACGCTCGCTGGGTTCTGCACGACATCACGTTGGATGGCAATACCTTCAAGTCCGGCCATAGCGTTGATAAGCGGCCACTCGTGGCGGATGTCGGCTACGGCGTCGCGATTACCCAAGGCAACTGGCGCATCGCGATAGCCCGCTACCACCGCACACGCGAATTCCGGGGACAAAAAGAAATCCCGGTCTACGGAACGATCACTGTAGGAAGGAAATTCTGATGCCGGTCGATTCCTTCCTCGACTCCATACGGGCCGTCCTGTCGTTGTTCGTCGGCATGGGACTGATTGTTCGTGTAGAGCACCGACACCAACCAAGCATCCGAGTTCGATAAGTAAACAAGGACGACCAATAAGAAAGGAGACAACCGCATGCAACGACTCACACTTGCCCTTCCAGGCAACGAAGATTTCGCCGGTCGCCTCGCGCAGGCATATGGCAGCGATGTCGGCCGCGTCGAAACACGCCGATTTCCCGATGGCGAGAGCTATGTCCGATTGCATGGCGAACCCGTTGGCCAGATCGTGGATCTGATTTGCACGCTGACCCATCCAGATCCGCAATTCCTGCTTCTGGTTTTTGCCGCGGACGCCGCGCGCGAGCTTGGTGCGCTCGAGGTGAACTTGGTTGCACCCTACCTGGCCTACATGCGCCAGGACAAGCGATTCCATGACGGCGAAAGCGTGACGTCGCGGACTTTCGCACGCCTGGTCTCATCGACGTTCGACAAGCTGCTTACGGTGGATCCACATCTGCACCGCTATCCGACGCTCTCCGCGCTCTACACGATTCCCACCACTACCTTGCATGCCGCGCCGCTGCTGGCCGACTGGATCGCCAATCATGTCGAAAAGCCCTTGATCGTCGGCCCCGATGAGGAAAGCGAGCAGTGGGCCGGCTCCATCGCCTCCCGCATCGGCGTGCCGCACGCCGTGCTTCGCAAGACACGCCATGGCGATCGCAGCGTGGACATCGATGTTCCCGACCTGTCGGTCTGGCGTGACAGAACGCCGGTGCTGGTGGACGACATCGCATCCTCGGGCCGCACGCTCGCTGTCGCGGCGCACAAACTCGCCGAACAAGGAATGCGCAAGCCGGAGTGCGTAGTGGTGCATGCCCTATTCGCCGAAGACGCCTGGAGCCAATTGACGCCGCTGTTCGCTCGGATCACGTCCACCGACGCGGTGCCGCATCCGAGCAACCGGATCGGTCTGGCTTCGCTGATTGCCGGCGCGCTTTCCAGCGGCCAGACCGATCCGCGAGCCTGATCTTCCACCTATCCCGCTATTTTCAAGGAACCCGAAATGCCCTCTCAGGCTAACCTCGCAATCGATTGGCGTGCCGGTTACGGGCCCATCGCGCACCAGTCCGAAACCATCGAACGTATGCAGACCCTCGTGCACCGCATGGTTGCGCAAGGGCGTGTGGCAGATGAAGCCTCGGCCCATGCGCTGCTGGCCGCAGCCGACCGGGTGGCCTGCATGGCCATGAGCGTAGTGGCGCATATGACCTATGCCCGGCGCATCGACCGAAGCGGCCGCCCTCTGGGCTCCGATGATTTCAAACAAACGCCCGAAGGCCACACCGGCGGTTCGCTCAACATGGTGCCGGCTTTCGTGGGTTATCTGTTGGCCAATGCACTGACCGGGACGACACGCGGCTGGCTAATGGGACAAGGGCACTGCGTGGCCGCGATCGAAGCGGTGAACGCACTGACCGGCGATGTGTCCGCCGCCCAGCGTGGACGCTACGACCGCAGCGAGGCAGGCCTGTCACGCCTGATCGAGGATTTCTACTCCTATGGCATCGATAAGCAGGGGCGGCCCGCGGTACCGCTGGGCAGCCATGCCGGGCCGAACACGGCCGGCGCGATCTCCGAAGGCGGCTATCTGGGGTTCGCCGGGCTGCAGTATGTGCACACGCCGTTGCCGGGAGAAAGCCTGGTGGCATTCCTCAGTGATGGCGCTTTCGAGGAGCAACGTGGCTCGGACTGGGCACCGCGCTGGTGGCGCGCCGAGGACTGCGGCTTCGCCGTCCCGATCATGATTCTCAACGGGCGACGCATCGAGCAGCGCACCCAGATCGTGCAGGAAGGTGGCGCTGCCTGGTTAGCCGAAGATCTGCGCCACAACGGCTTTGATCCCGTCATCATCGATGGACGCGATCCAGTGGCGATCGCATGGGCCATTGTCGAATCTGAAGACACGCTGAGCGCTTTCGCCGCACAATCGAACCGGCGCTATCCCGTCAAGTTCCCCTACGTGATCGCCGAGACGGAGAAAGGTTTTGGCTTCCCGGGCGCGGCGACCAATGCCGCCCACAACCTGCCGTTGGACGGCAATCCGCGCGAGCACGCGCAGGCACGCGAGGCCTTCAATGCTGGGGCTGCGGCGCTATTCGTGCCAGAGATCGAACTGGAAAACGCGCTCACCGTCCTGGCGAATCACGGCAAGAACCGGCGCTCGCGCGAAAGCGAGCACCCCATGGCTCGACGCCATCCAGCGAGTCCTCATCTGCCGGTGCCGGCCTGGGCTCCTACCAAGGTATCTGGCAGCGCCATGTCTTCACTGGATCGTTGGTTCGTGAAACTGGCGCAGGCAAATCCACAGTTGCGCGTCCGGATCGGCAATCCCGATGAACTGGCCAGCAACAAGATGGGAGCCACACTGGCACTGCTCAAGCACCGCGTCAACGTGCCCGAACCCGGCGTCCCGGAATCGACGCATGGCTCGGTGATCACCGCACTCAATGAAGAAGCCGTTGCGGCCGCCGCCCTCGCCAACAAAGGGGGGCTGAACCTGATCGTCAGCTACGAGGCCTTCGCGGTCAAGATGCTTGGATTGATTCGCCAGGAGATCATCTTCGCGCGCCGACAGAAGGAACTGGGCCAGCCGCCAGGCTGGATCTCCATCCCGCTGGTCGTCACATCCCACACCTGGGAGAACAGCAAGAACGAGCAGTCACACCAGGACCCGACCATTGGCGAAGCATTGCTAGGGGAAATGTCGGACACCGCACGCGTGTTGTTCCCGGTGGATGAAAACACGGCGTGCGCCGCGTTGCGAGCGGTCTACGCCAGCCGCGGCCAAGTGGCTTGTGTGGTGGTCTCCAAGCGCGACACGCCGAATCACTTCAGTGCCGCCGCGGCTCAATCGCTGATCGAGCATGGAGCAGCCCATGTAGCCGGCGATCCGTCCACCGCACAACTGCAATTCGTAGCGATTGGCGCCTACCAGTTGGAGGAAGCGCTCAAAGCCCATGCCCGCCTGGAGCACCATGGGCTTGCGTCGTGCATCACCGTGGTGGTCGAGCCCGGCCGTCTACGCATTCCGCGAGACGAACTTGAGGCCGCCTTCGTGCTCGGTGACGAATCCCTGCAAGCGCTCTTCCCGCCTCACCTGCCGCGCGTGTTGATAAGCCATACCCGCCCTGAGCCGATGCTGGGCGTGCTTCGCCGCATTGACAGCGGCCCTTCGAAGACGCGGGCTTTGGGCTACATCAACCACGGCGGCACCCTCGATGTGGCTGGAATGCTGATCGCCAATCGATGCACCTGGGTGGATGCCATCTATGCCGCTGCGCAAGTGACCGGCTGGAACAGTTCGCAGGCTGCTGCTGCCGCGACCGACGCGTGAATTTCAAGTGGTTCTGACACGGTCCGCAGTGACCGCGCCAGCTCCTGATTTCACAACCCACCAACAAGCGAGGAGACAACTTCATGCTCTCACTGACCAGCCTGGGCGGTGCCGGTACCGTCACCGGCTCCAAACACCTGATCACATATGGCAGTACCCGCATCCTGATCGACTGCGGACTTTTCCAAGGACTGAAGAACCTGCGCGAGCTGAACTGGCAGCATCTTGTCGTTGAGTCCAAGGACATCGATGCGGTTGTACTGACGCACGCGCACCTGGATCATTGTGGATATCTCCCCCGATTGGTGCTGAACGGGTTCCGCGGGAAGATTTTCTCGACGCCAGCCACACGGGACGTCGCCGAACTCATCCTGCTCGACAGTGCTTGGTTGCAGGAGAAGGATGCCGAGTTCGCCAACCGGAAGGGATTTTCCAAGCACAAGCCAGCCCTTGCCCTGTATCGGGTCCGAGATGCCGAACGCACGCTCTTGCAGTTCAAGCCCGTGCCACTGCATCAGGAGACGGTATTGCCGGGCGGTGCACGCCTGGTTCTACGCAGGGCCGGCCACATTCTTGGAGCGGCGACGGCGCAGATCGACATCGGCGGCAAGCGTTTGGTGTTCTCCGGCGACCTGGGCCGCTATGACGATGCGGTCATGCCTGATCCTGAACCCGTCACGGAAGCGGACTACATCATCATCGAGTCCACCTATGGCAATCGTCATCATGACCGTTCCGATGCCGTCGAAGCGCTAGGCGACATCATCGAGCGTACGACTCGCCGCGGAGGCACCGTAGTGATTCCCGCTTTTGCCGTAGGACGCGCGCAGTCGTTGATCTATGACCTATGGCTGTTGCGACAGCGCGGTCGGCTCCGCAACGTGCCCGTCTATCTGGACAGTCCCATGGCCACCAGCGCAACTGCGCTGCTGCACCGCCATGCCGACGACCACAAGCTCGCTCAACACGATTTCGAGACGGCATTCTCAGAAGTCACATACGTGCGCGACGTTGAAGAGTCCAAGGCGCTATCGGCGAATCGATACCCCAAGGTGATTATTTCCGCCAGCGGCATGGCCACCGGCGGCCGCGTGCTGCATCACATAGAAGCGTTTGGCGGTAGCCATCAGAACACGCTGCTGTTCTCTGGATTCCAAGCAGCAGGTACGCGCGGGCGCAAGCTGCTTGAGGGCGCTCGCGAAGTCAAGATCCATGGACGCTGGATGCCGATCAAGGCAGAGGTCGCCGAGCTTGCGATGTTGTCGGCTCATGCCGACAGCGATGAGCTGATGCGATGGCTGCGCGGCTTTACCAAGGCGCCGGAAAGAGTGTTCATTGTTCACGGTGAATCTGATGCCTCTGAGGCGCTGCGCGAACGTATCCAGCGCGAACTCAATTGGCACGCATCGGTGCCCATGCAAAACCAGGAGTTCGCCCTGTGAGTGCCCGCATCACGCCCCAGACACCCGCCTTGCAAGCATTGCGCATGCGACTGCATGCCCAGCATCAACCCGTCGTCTTGATGCGTACCGATTGCCATGTCTGCCGTGCCGAAGGGCTGGCACCGCGGTCACAGGTACTGATCATCGCCGGCGACCGAACTGTGCAAGCGCTGCTGTACCAAATCGACAGCGATCTGCTCAAAGCCGGACAGATCGCTCTGTCCGAGGCCGCCTGGGATGCCCTGGACATCCATGAGGGCGATTTTGTGCAGGTTCGGCATCCGCCAATGCTCGAATCGTTGTCGGCCGTGCGTGCGCGAATTCACGGCCACCGACTGCAAACGACGGAGTTGCAGGCGATCGTCCGTGATGTGGTCGATGGTCGCTATACCGATGTCGCACTTTCGGCCTTCCTGACCGCAACGGCGGTACTGCCTCTGGATATGCAAGAGACCATCCATCTCACCCGTGCGATGGTCGATGTCGGAGATCGCCTGCAATGGCAGGCTCAGATTGTTGTGGACAAGCATTGTGTGGGCGGATTACCGGGAAATCGCACCACGCCGTTGGTGGTTGCCATCGCCGCAGCCAATGGATTGGTGATGCCCAAGACCTCATCACGCGCCATCACCTCTCCCGCTGGCACGGCGGACACCATGGAAACGCTGGCTCCTGTAGACCTGGACCTGGATACGCTCAGAAAGGTCGTGGAGAAAGAGGGTGGATGCGTGGCGTGGGGCGGCGCGATGCACCTGAGCCCTGCGGACGACATCTTCGTGCGTATTGAGCGTGAACTGGATATTGACACCCAAGGACAACTGATTGCCTCGGTGTTATCCAAGAAGATTGCGGCAGGGGCGACCCACATCGTGATCGATATTCCGGTTGGGCCAACCGCAAAAGTCCGCAGCCGGGAAACTGCCGAGCACCTTGCGCATCACCTTTCAGAAGTCGCCGCGTCATTTGGCCTTGTATTGCGTTGCCTGTTTACAGACGGGAATCAACCTGTCGGAAGAGGTATCGGCCCGGCGTTGGAGGCGCGCGACGTGTTGGCCGTGTTGCGCAACGAGGCGGATGCGCCGCAAGACCTATGTGACCGCGTGGCGTTGGTGGCGGGTGCGGTGCTTGAGCTTGGCGGCGTCGCCAAAGAAGGGGAGGGATTTCGGTTGGCTCATGAGACGATCAGCAGTGGCCGCGCGTGGGAAAAATTTCAGAGAATCTGCGCGGCACAGGGGGGATTTCGTGAGCCGCCCCAAGCTCTCTATGTCGAACCGCTTCTGGCAACCACTTCAGGCCGAGCAGTACACATCGACAACCGTAAGCTTTCTCGTTTAGCCAAATTGGCCGGTGCGCCTGAGAGTCCAGCCGCAGGGATTCAATTGCAGGTGCGCTTAGGTGACGAGATAACACGCGGACAACCATTGATGTTTTTGCATGCGCAAACCTCTGGAGAGATGGCCTATGCACTCGCATACGTACAAGGCATTGGGGACATTGTAAAGATTGAACCTTAGCGCCGTGGATAAACAGGGCTCTTGAATGCTCGGTCAAACACAGCCCGGCCTCTCGTTTGGAAAAGTTGAACGCCTACATCTCATGCTCAAGAACATATGAAAAAACATCGCTTAAAAGAAGTTTTCAACCTGCATCGCGTGGAGCAAACAGAAGGAGGTCGTCAGCGCCTGTATAGGAACATTGCTCATGGAACTGCGGCATCTGCGTTGCTTTATCGTTTTGGCCGAAGAGCTTCATTTCACACGGGCGGCTGAGCGTCTTCACATTGAGCAACCTCCTCTGTCCCGCGCCATCAAGGAGCTTGAGGACGAGTTAGGCGCTGTGCTCTTCGACCGGGACCGCCGGGGCACCCGACTGACCGCTGCGGGTGCCGTGTTCCTGCAGGACACTCGCCGGCTATTCACCGTCCTGGAGCAGGCCCGCGAGAACGTCAAGGCTGTCGCGGCGGGCTTGCGAGGCAGCCTGCGCATCGCCGTATCCGACGGCGCGCTCGATCCCCGGCTGTCGGCGTTTCTAGCCCGTTGCCGTGCCGAAGAACCCGAGATCGAGATACGGATGTCCGAAGTGCCTTTGGCCGAGCAGTTGCGCGGCCTGCGCTCGGGCGACTTCTGCATCGGATTCGCTCATACCGCCGACGTCGGTGATGGCATCGTCGCCGAACCTATCTGGCAGGACCCGCTGGTGGTCGCCTTGCCAGCCCGGCACGCACTGCTCGTCCACAAGGAGGTTCCACTCCATGAACTCCGGGGGCATCCTCTTGTCCTGTGCGATCCCCAGGTGTGCGAAGGCTACTGCCGCGAGTTGGCGCGCCTCCTGCAGACCCAGGAACACAAACTGAATGTCGTTGAGGAGGTTTCCTCGCTGGACATGATGCTCACCTTGGTCGGTGCCGGCTACGGCGTGGGCTTCATGACGGCGACCAAGATTCCGGTCAGCCAGCGACCGGACGTGGTGATCCGTCCATTGGCGCTGGATACAGCCGTGATCACCACCTACCTGCTTCGACTCGAAAGCAGCAACTCATCGGCTTCGCTGGTGCGATTTATCGACCGCCTCCGGGACCCTTCGAGCGACTGACGCAACGGACCGCACCACTTAAGATTGGGCATCGGCACGAAGATTGCGTTCCGTTGCACTCATCAGCTCTGCCGCACTTATGCTGAGGGCAGCGGAGATTTTCAGTATCAATGCGAGCGTGGGCATGTGCTCCCCACGCTCGATCTTGCCCATATGCGAGCGAGCTATACCAGCCATGGACGCGAATTCATCCTGAGCGACTCCCTGCGCCAAGCGGGCAGCACGCACCGCTTGGCCGAAGGCCAGTGCCGGCTCGGCTTCATAGGTGGTTGTGCCAGGGGGGCGGCCCGGTTGAACGCTGCGCTTCTGCATCACCAGAAGCGTCGATCAATCGACCGAATTTAACCACGTTAAAGATATCTCTTTTGGCTATCATGGTGGCTCGCCTTTTTGATCCGATCGCTTTGTGGGGGCTCTCATGCACGACGCCACCAGCCAGTTTTCCTTTTCCAATTTCAGGCTTGCCATAGCGCCTGGCGTACCGTCATCGCATCTTTCGGCATTGCTTGCGTTGCAGCGTGCGGAAGAGCCGGAAGTCACCATTTCGTTTCATGAGGTCACAGCCGATGATTTGATTGCGGGACTTCGGGAAGGCCGCTACGACGCGGGCATGACGCTTGAAGGATCGAGCGATCCGTCGCTGAAAAGCCAACCTCTATGGACCGAGAACATGGCCGTCGCCATGCCGTTGCGCTTTCCCTTACTTGACCAGGCGAAGCTCACGATCGCCGAACTGTTGGACTACTCCGTCTTTCGCTGGCCTGCAGAGAATTGCCCTTTGCTGGATCAGCGGCTGCCTTCTCTTCCCGCGGTGAGTCAACAGAACATTCAGCGTGTCTCTTCCTTCGAGATGATCGCGCTATGGGTCGCTGCCGGCTACGGCGTCGGGGTATCCGCGCAATCGCGCATTGAGCATGCGCAGGGATGGGGCATTCACACACGGCCGCTGTCTGACGGACCCTACGAGATCGTGACCCACCTGCAGCGGCCCTGCGGACAAGCCGACGTTGTTTCAGAGCGGTTCGAGCGCAGAGCACTGCAGGTCGCCAAGAATGCTCCAACCTAGTCGAGTGCCAATGTCCTCGTTCTGCGTCTTCAGTTCAAGGTGCTACACGTGCATTAGGCATTCCACTCGCCAAGCAGCAGACATCACTCGCGCTCTATGACACGGAGCAGCGCCGTTCTACGCTTCGACATGGGGCCAAACGCCTTCGTGACCCCTTCAACGGGTTTCCCTGCCTGCAATGAGTCAAGGATGTCAGCCCAGTCCTGCATGATTACCTTGCGGGACTCCACAAACTTCGTGTGATCGTAGGGCGCGCGCGATGAGTCCTTGCTCTTTTTGGAATGAGCGAGTTGAAGATCGACCCGCTTCTCCGGATATCCCAACAGTCCAAGGATCGTCGTTGCGGTCGAGCGGAAGCCATGGGACGAAAACCGTCCGCCATAACCCATGCGCTTGAGTGCTTGATTGAGCGTCGTTGCCGACATCACTTGTCCCGGCTTTCTGTAGCTCGGGAACAATACTTTGCCGCCGCCAGTTAGAGCATGTAGTTCCCTAAGAGCGGCCACCGCCTGCCGTGACAGGGGAACCAGATGGGGGCGTCGCATCTTCATGCGCTCGGACGGAATCGACCACATGGCGTTGTCCAGGTCGAACTCTTCCCAGGAGGCCTTGCGCAGTTCTACGGTGCGCACGTAGGTCAAAGCCATCAGCTTGAGGGCGAGGACTGTCGTCTGGTAACCCCCTTCGTTGTCCACACGATTGAGAAAGTCCGGGATCTCTGCCCATGTCAACGGAGGGTTGTGGCGGACCTGAGGGCGCTTGACCAGTCCCTTGAGCAAGGCGGCAGGATCGTATTCGCAGAGACCTTGGGCAGCCGCATAACTGAAGATTTGCCCACACCACTGGCGGATGAGGATCGCCACAGTCTTCGCGCCACGAGCCGCCACATCCTTGATGATGGGGCGCAGATGTGGAGCCCTGATGCTGCTGATCGGCAACTTGCCAATCCGGGGGAAAACATCCTTCTCAAGGTAGCTGGTGACCTGGTTGGTGTAGTACTCGCTCCAGTGAGCATTGCTGACGATCCACTCCCGAGCAACGGTCTCGAACGTGCGTTCGTATGTGTCGGCCTGGAGGGCGATCGCCGCCTTTTTCTCCACGATGGGGTCGAGGCCCTTCTTGACCAACGCCTTTGCCCGGTCCCGTTCCGCACGGGCTGCCTCCAGCGTGACCTTTGGGTACACCCCGATTGAGTACACCTGTTCAGCGCCGCCCAGCCGGTAGCGGTACCACCAGAGCTTGGAGCCGTTGGGCTGAACGCGCAAAAAGAGGCTGCCTCCGTCCCGGAGTTGGTACACCTTGGGCCTGGGCTGCGCCGTTTCCACTTTGCGCGCCGAGAGAAGATTGAGTGCTGTGAGTGCCATGTGTATAACGCCTCCAGTTTGGCCCGTTACACACTCCATTACACACATGAGCACTGGATTTGTCCAGCTTTCAGAATCGCTCGATGGACGATCAACCCTTTAAAAACATAGACTTAGAGTTGTTCCATGGAGGTTGATAGACGCCAGTAGACCTCAATCGTAGTTATCGATCATCAGCAGCATGTCGCGCTCCTCACTTGAGCTCGGTGTCGAGACCGCCTTCGGCCATCTCGGCGGCGCGCAGCATTGCACGCGCCTTGCTTTGCGTTTCCTGCCATTCGGCATCGGGATCGGAGTCGGCGACGATGCCGGCGCCGGCCTGGACGTGGATCTGGCCGTCCTTGAGCACCGCGGTGCGGATCGCGATCGCGATGTCCATGTCGCCGTGAAAGCCGAGATAGCCGACCGAGCCGGCGTAAATCCCGCGCTTGACCGGCTCGAGCTCGTCGATGATCTCCATCGCCCGCACCTTGGGCGCGCCCGATACGGTGCCGGCCGGGAAGGTGGCACGCAGCACGGCGAGCGCGTTGAGCCCGTCCTTGAGCTTGCCCTCGACGTTGGAGACGATGTGCATCACGTGCGAGTAGCGCTCGATGGTGAAGCGTTCGGTGACCTTGACCGTGCCGACCTCGGACACGCGCCCGGCGTCGTTGCGGCCGAGGTCGAGCAGCTGCACATGCTCGGCGATCTCCTTCTGGTCGGCGAGCAGCTCCTTTTCGAGCGCGAGGTCTTCAGCCAGCGTGGCGCCGCGCTTGCGCGTACCGGCGATCGGACGCACGGTGACGACGTCGTCCTCGAGCCGGGTCAGGATCTCGGGCGAAGCGCCGACGACGTGGAAGTCCTCGAAGTTGAAATAAAACATGTAGGGTGACGGGTTGAGCGACCGGATCGCGCGGTACAGCGCCATCGGGCTGGCGGCGTAGGGCTTGCTCATGCGCTGCGACAGCACCACCTGCATCACGTCGCCATCGACGATGTACTGCTTGGCACGGCGCACCGCGTCCTTGAACCCCGCCTCCCCGAAGCTCGACACCGCGGGGGCGGATTCAGTGCGGATCTCCTCCGGGATCTGCACCGGCGCGCGCAGCCGGGCGAGCAGCTCGCGCAGGCGCTTCTGGCCGCGCTTCCAGGCGCCCGGGACTTCGGGCTCGGCATACACGACCAGGGTCAGCTTGCCGCTGAGGTTGTCGACGATGGCGACCTCTTCCGACAGCAGCAGCAGGATGTCGGGCGTGCCCAGGGTGTCGGGCTTCTCGGTCTGCGCCAGCCTGGGCTCGATGTAGCGCACCGTGTCGTAGCCGAAGCAGCCGACCAGGCCACCGGCAAAACGCGGCAGGTGCTCGCGCGGCGGCACCTTGATGCGGTTCATGAACTCGGCGACGAAGTTGAGCGGATCGCCATAGTCGCGGCGCTCGACCAGGCGGTTGCCGGTGAGCAGCAAGGCCGAGCGCCCATAGACCTCGATGCGGGTGGGCGAGGACAAGCCGATGAAGGAATAGCGCCCGAAACGCTCGCCGCCCTGCACCGACTCGAGCAGGTAGGTGTAGGGCTCGTTGGCAAGCTTCAGGTAGATCGACAGCGGGGTATCGAGATCGGCGAAGGTCTCGAGCGTGAGCGGAATGCGGTTGTAGCCCTCGGCGGCGAGGGCATTGAATTCGTGTTCGAGCATGGGAACTCCAGGTGCAGCAGTTGATTCGGCGCAGCTTGCAGCGGGCGGGGAAGCCGAAGCGCCGGCAGCGGCACCCGGGTCCCGCAAAAGGGGATTGCGTTCAGTGGCCCAAAGGCCAGCGCCAGGCACCGCGCCAGCTCGGCTGGACGCAGGAGAAGGCGGCGAAGAGGCAATCCCGGGTTGCGCGCATCACGATATCAACTTGTGTGGAGACCTGGCGTGGCGATCTGCCGTTTAGTACTGGGGCTCGATTTGACAACTATGCGGACGCAATATGTCCCAGCACATCGAGTGCCGAAGATAGTAGCCCATCGCATTCGATGGTGTCCACCGGCAGCCCTTCGCTGTAACCATAGGTGACCAGCAGCACCGGCATGCCTGCGCCCTGGGCCGCGAGCGCGTCGTTGGCCGAGTCGCCGATCATCAGCGCCTCGGCCGGCGCCACGCCCAGGCGCTCACAGGCCAGATGCACCCCGGCCGGGTCGGGTTTCTTCACCGCCAGCGTGTCGCCGCTGACCACGGTGTCGAAGTAATGCGCGATCTGCATGCGCTCGAGCAGCGGCAGGGTGAAGGCCTCGGCCTTGTTGGTGACGACCGCAAGTGGCAGGGCGCGCGCGCGCAAGGTCCCGAGCAGCTCGGTGACGCCGGGATAGGCGCGGGTGCGCGTGCCATTGACCGCGGCATAGTAGCGACGGAACACGGCCAGCGCGTGCTCGATCTCGGACTCGGTGCCCGACGTCCCCTCGGTCATACAGCGCCGCACCAGATTCGGCAGGCCCTTGCCGACGAAGCTGTGGATCTCGGCCTGGCTGCGCGCGGGACGGCCAAGCTCGCCCAGGGTGAGGTTGGCGGCATCGACCAGGTCGGCGATGGTGTCGAGCAGGGTGCCATCGAGATCGAACAGCACCGCCCGCGGCGCAAAGCGCGCCCGCCCGCTCATGCCGCGACCCTGGCGAGTTCGCCACGCAGCGCAGCGAAGATCGAGTCATAGCGGTTGGGGTCGCTGTCCCTGCCGGCCCCGAATACGGCCGACCCCGCGACGAAGGTGTCCGCACCGGCACGGGCGATGTCGGCGATGTTGTCAGTCTTCACCCCGCCGTCGATCTCGAGCAGGATGCGGCGGCCGGTGCGCGCTTCGTAGGCGTCGAGCTTCGCACGTGTGGCGCGCAGCTTGGCGAGCGTCTCGGGGATGAACTTCTGCCCGCCGAAACCGGGGTTGACGCTCATCAGCAACACCACGTCGAGCTTGTCCATGACGTGGTCCATGTGGTTGAGGGGCGTGGCCGGGTTGAACACCAGGCCAGCCTGGCAGCCCGCGTCGCGGATCAGGCCGAGGCTGCGGTCGATATGCTCGGAGGCCTCGGGGTGGAAGGTGATGACGTTGGCGCCGGCCCGGGCGAAGTCGGGGATGATGCGGTCGACCGGCTTGATCATCAGGTGCACGTCGATCGGGGCGCGGGTGTGGGGACGGATCGCCTCGCACACCAGCGGGCCGATGGTGAGGTTGGGCACGTAATGGTTGTCCATCACGTCGAAGTGGATCCAGTCGGCGCCCGCGGCGATCACGTTGCGCACTTCCTCGCCCAGGCGGGCGAAGTCGGCAGACAGCAGGCTGGGGGCGATGCGGTACATGGAGCGCTCCGGGAGAGGGGGTCAACCCCGATTCTAACCGCTGAGGACGCAGGCTTGTGGGCGCCGGCGCGGGGCGCCTGCCGGCTAGATAGGCGGCGGCAGGCCTGCGCTCAGAATTCGAGCACGTCGTCCTGAGCGAGGCGACGCACCGACAGCACGCTGCCCGCCGCGCGCAGCTGCGCCATGATGCGCTCGCTCACGCCCGGCTTGAGATGGCTGATGTGGACCACTGGCACGCCCTGTATTTCATCCAGCATCGTCCGTGCCATGCTCGGACAAAGGTGGCGCGAGGCCAGCGCGAGGCCGTGCTGCTCCTCGGCGAACGCGGTCTCCAGAATCAGATGGCGAAGCTTGGCGCAGCGGTTGATCTCGGCGACGAGCTCGGGACAAACGCCCGTGTCACCCGAAAACACGAGCTGTCCTTGGCCGCTATCCAGACGGTAAGCCACGGCCGGCACCGTATGCCGCGCAGGCAGTGCGGTGATGCCACGGCCATCCAGATTCACGCACTCGCCGACCTTGATCGGCTGGAAACGCACGAACGGCCTGTCACGGCTGGGGATGGTGGAAAAGTCCGGCCAGATCAGCCAGTTGAAGATATGGGAATGCAGGATGCGAATGGTCTCGGGTGTTGCGTGCACGACAACGGGTTTGTCGCGCAGCTCGCCCACCGAATCGATCATCAGCGGCAGGGCAGCGATGTGGTCGAGATGCGCATGGGTCAGGAAGACGTGATCGATGCCCTTGAGCACCGCGAGCGGCAGATCGCCAACGCCGGTGCCGCAGTCGAGCAGGACATCATCGTCGATGAGGAAGGACGTAGTGCGCGCCTGCGAGCCGCCGATCCCGCCACTGCAACCCAGCACCTTGAGCTTCAACCCAGCACCTCGAGCTTCCTCACCTCGACCACCCGCATGCGCGGCAGTGGCGCTGCCGCGAAACCGCCATCTCGCCGCACACCTTATCACCCGGGCTCGCGGACGGTCACGGCAAAAATTCACGTCGCCAGCGGGCCTCAGCGCTGCAGGAAGAATTCCATCTTCACGCCCGCCAGCTCGATGATGTCATGGTCGTGCAGCGGGCGCGCCTGAGCGTCGATGGCCTGGCCATTGACGAGGGGAAAGCTTGCGCCCTCGACATGGGTGATGAAATAGCCGTGAGGCCGGCGCGTGATCATCGCGACCTGCCTGCCCGGCTTGCCGAGCGTGGTCAGCGACTTCGTGAGCTGTAGTGTACGCCCCGCATTGGCGCCGCTCAGCACCTGAATGACACCCAGCTCACCCGTCGCCCCCTCCCCCGCAGCGGCTTCAAGCTCGGCTGCTGCCTGATCTGCAGCCGCCGACATGATCTGCGTCTCGTGCGGCGCCAGTCCTGCGGCGGGCGGCGATACGTCGGTCGCGGCGCCCGGCATCGCGAACGGCTCGAGCGCGGCGGTCTCGATCATCTCGGACGCGGACATCCCCGGCCTGGTGTCATCGGCCACGAACTTGATCCTGTACTTGCCGAGCTCGATGACGTCGTTGTTGCGCAGCACGTTCTTCTTGACCGGCTGGCCGTTAAGGTAGGTACCGTTGGTGCTGTTCTGATCTTCGAGGAAGGCGTCGCTGGTGATGCAGGTGATGACGGCGTGATGACCACTGATCGCCAGGTTGTCGATCTGGATATCGTTGTCCGGCTTGCGGCCGATGGTCGTGCGCTCCTTGCTGAGCGGCATTTCCTTGAGCACCAGACCGTCCATGCTGAGAACCAACTTCGGCATGCCCCTACCCATTCGAAAGTTGCACCCGCGCCCCGTGAAGTCTGGCGTTTTAACAGTTCATTTTAGCGCGCACCAAACGCCGGTTAACAAAAAAGGCGCCGGACTTGCCGGCGCCTCCGTGACCCATTCAACGCTTCAGGTTCAGAGCATGGCCTTCAGCAGCTTGGCCATTTCCGACGGGTTGCGCGTAACCGTGAAGCCGCACTCTTCCATGATGGCGAGCTTGGCATCGGCGGTGTCCGCACCACCCGAGATCAGCGCACCCGCATGGCCCATGCGCTTGCCGGCCGGGGCGGTGACGCCGGCGATGAAGCCGACGATCGGCTTCTTCATGTTGGCCTTGCACCACTGCGCGGCTTCGGCTTCGTCCGGACCGCCGATCTCGCCGATCATGATCACCGCGTCGGTGTCCGGATCGTCGTTGAACATGCGCATCACGTCGATGTGCTTGAGACCGTTGATCGGGTCGCCGCCGATGCCGACCGCCGAGGACTGGCCGAGGCCGATCTCGGTGAGCTGCGCCACGGCTTCATAAGTCAGGGTGCCGGAACGCGACACCACGCCGATGCGGCCCTTGCGGTGGATGTGGCCGGGCATGATGCCGATCTTGATCTCGTCGGGCGTGATCAGGCCAGGGCAGTTGGGACCCAGCAGCAGGGTTTCCTTGCCGCCAGCGGCCACCTTCTGCTTCATCTTGTTGCGCACCATCAGCATGTCGCGCACCGGGATGCCTTCGGTGATGCAGATCGCCAGGTCGAGGTCGGCCTCGCAGGCCTCCCAGATGGCGTCGGCAGCGCCCGCGGGCGGCACGTAGATGACCGACACGGTGGCGCCGGTTTCAGACGCGGCTTCCTTGACCGAGGCGTAGATCGGGATGTCGAAGATCTTCTCGCCCGCCTTCTTGGGGTTCACACCGGCGACAAAGCAGTTCTTGCCGTTGGCGTATTCCTGGCACTTCTCGGTGTGGAACTGACCGGTCTTGCCGGTGATGCCCTGGGTGATGACCTTGGTGTCTTTGTTGATCAGGATGGACATTCGAAGCGCTCCTTACTTGACCGCAGCGACGATCT
>QXGG01268867.1_pt1 | contig 20986 bp, 22 predicted proteins | sample 1982491 | NCBI WGS metagenome assembly QXGG01 (sample SAMN09924614, study PRJNA488089) | Wastewater metagenome, whole genome shotgun sequencing project. | isolation source: South African research farm wastewater | place: South Africa: Irene, Agricultural Research Council, Animal Production... | reverse complement strand
GACGACGTGGCCGAGGTCGCCGCCCGACTGCCCGCGCCGCCGATCCTGATCGGTCACTCGATGGGCGGCATGGTGGTGCAGAAATACCTCGAGCAGCACGACGCACCGGCCACCGTGCTGATGTCCTCGGTGCCGCCACAGGGGCTGATGGGCTCGGCTTTCGGGCTCATCTTCAAACGCCCCAACCTGCTCGCCGACCTCAACAACATCATGACCGGCAACGACGTCAACATCGACAGCCTACGCGAAGCGCTCTTTCATCAGCCGGTGGCGGCCGACGATCTGCAGCGCTACTACCGCCTCAGCCAGCCCGAATCGCACCGCGCCATCTGGGACATGTCGCTCTTCAATCTGCCCCAGCCGGGCCGCATGCACCGCCCACCGATGCTGATCCTGGGTGCCGAACACGATGCCCTGATCCCCCCCGACCAGGTGCGCATGACTGCGGTGACCTACGGCCGCAAGGCGGAGATCTTCCCCGGCGTCGGTCACGGCATGATGCTCGAGCACGACTGGGAGAGGGTCGCAATGCGCATCGCCGACTGGCTCGCCGAGCGCGAGCTCTGACGCTTGCGCGGCGGCCGTCTATAGCCCATGCAGGCGGTCACCGCGGACAAAACCCAGCAGCGGGGCGTCAATGCCGCGCGACAAGGCCAGCACCTTGAACAGTTCGCCCATCTCCTGTGGCGCGGTCAGGCGCTGAACCGCGCGCGCGGCGCGGATATAGTCGGCGCTTTCCTGCGGGCCGCGGCGGGCGAGGCAGTCGAGCACGCCGCAATTGAACAGGAACTGCGCCTGCGTGGTGTAGCCCTGCACGTCCAGCCCGGCATCGAAGCCGGCCTCGGCCACCGCGGTAAAATCAACGAAGGCGGTGATGTCATTGAGTCCTGGCCACAGGAAGGGGTCGCCGTGAGCGTGGTGGCGGTAGTAGCACAGCAGCGTGCCGTTCGCGCGCGACGCCAGGTAGTACTCCGCGCGCGGATAGCCGTAGTCGATCAGCAGCAGCGCACCGGTCTGCAGGCGATCAGCCCAGGCCGTCACCCAGGCAGGTCCGGCCAGGTTCAGCTCGGTGACGTATTCGCCGCCGGACGGCGCCGGCAGGGCCAGCGCCAGCCCGGCCTCGCGCACCGCCCCCGCGGCTGGGACGTCGGCCCAGCACAGCCGGCGCACCCCCGCGGGGTCGGGCTCGCAGGCGACCCCGCGCTCGGCCAGGCCATCGGCACGCGACACCAGCAGATGCACCGGCATCACATCGAGCACCTCGTTGGCCACCACCGCGCCGGCGAAGCGCGCGGGCAGCGCATCGAGCCACTGCACGCGCGCCGCCAGATGCGGCGCCTTCGCGGCCAGGGTGTCGAACTGGCGCGCGCGCAGCTCACCCGACAGCTCGAGGATGCCGTAGCGCTCGGGCACGCAGCCGCGGCGCTCGAGTTCGAGCAGCAGATCGACGGCGAGCAGGCCGGTGCCGGCGCCCACCTCGATGAGCTCGGGTGCGCTCGCGCGCATGACCTGTTCGACCTGGGTGGCCAGCGCCTGGCCAAAAAGCGGGGTAAGCTCGGGCGCCGTGATGAAATCACCGCCCGGACCGAACTTTCGCGCGCCGCCGCTGTAATAACCCAACCCCGGCGCATAGAGCGCAAGCTCCATGTAGCGGGCGAACGAAATCCAGCCCCCGGCCGCGGCGATCTCGGCCTCGATGCGTTCGAACAGGCGGGCGCTCTGGGCGAGCGCATCGGCAGACGGCTGAGGCAGTGCAGACATGGACGATCGATCCGACAAAGAAACAAGCCCGCGATTGTAACGGCAGGCCCGGCCCCCCGCCGGGCGAAAACGCCGGCGCTAGCCGCTGCGACCACCTGGTGACCCCGATGACGATGCCCTCGCCCGACCGATCCCCCGACTTTTCCCCCGACGCCGCGCCGCTGATTCTGGTGACCGGCGCCGCCCGCCGTGTGGGCGCCGAGATCGCGCGCCAGCTCCACGCCAGCGGCGCCCGCGTTGCGCTGCATTACCGCAGCAGCGCCGACGAGGCCGGGACGCTCGCCGCCGAGCTCAACGCGGTGCGCACCGACTCCGCGTTCACGGTGGGGGGCGACCTGGCCCGCACCGGTGCCGCCGAGGCGGTCGCGGCGGCGGTGCTCGCGCGCAGCGGCCGCCTCGACGGCCTGGTCAACAACGCCTCGAGCTTCTTCCCGACCCCGGTCGGCCACATCGATCGCGCCGCCTGGGACGAGCTGATGGGCTCCAACCTGATGGGTCCGCTGTTCCTTTCCCAGTCCCTGGCTCCCGCCCTGCAGGCGAGCGGCGGCGCCATCGTCAATATCGTGGACATCCACGCCGAGCGCCCGCTCGCGCGTTACCCGGTGTACAGCGCGGCCAAGGCCGGGCTCGCCGCGCTGACCCGCGCGCTGGCGATCGAGCTCGCTCCGGCGGTGCGGGTCAATGGCGTCTCGCCCGGCCCGATCGAGTGGCCCGAGGACGGGCAGTTTCCAGCCGAGGAGCGCGCACGCATCATCGACCACACCCTGCTCAAACGCGTCGGCAGCGCCACCGACATCGCGCGCACGGTGCGTTTCCTGATGTTCGACGCGCCCTACATCACCGGCCAGATCATCGCGGTGGACGGCGGGCGCAGCGCCCACCTGTGAGCGGGCGCGCGGCTGCGATCGGGGCACCGGTTTCTGGGATAATCACGCCTCGACCCCCTTGAACGAGCTCCGACCGTGACCGCTGTTTCCGCCCCCGCCGACCCCCTTTCGCCCACCGCGGCCGCCGGAGACGCCCGCTTCTCCAACACCTTCCTGCGCCTGAAGAAAAAACTCGAGCGCGGCGTCGGCGAGGCGATCGGCGACTACAACATGATCGGCGATGGCGACACCGTGATGGTGTGCGTGTCGGGCGGCAAGGACTCCTACACCCTGCTGTCCTGCCTGCTCGCACTGCGCGAACGCGCGCCGGTCGACTTCCGCATCGTGGCGATGAACCTCGACCAGAAGCAGCCCGGTTTCCCTGACCACGTGCTGCCACAGTACTTCGAATCCATCGGTGTCGAATACCGCATCGTCAGCGAAGACACCTACTCGATCGTCAAGGACAAGATCCCCGAGGGCAAGACCACCTGCTCGCTATGCTCGCGGCTGCGCCGCGGCATCATCTACCGCACCGCGACCGAGATCGGCGCCACCCGCATCGCGCTCGGCCACCATCGCGACGACATGCTCGAGACCCTGTTCCTGAACATGTTCTTCGGCGGCAAGATCAAGGCCATGCCGCCCAAGCTGGTGAGCGACGATGGTAAGCACGTAGTGATCCGCCCGCTCGCCTATTGCACCGAGGCCGACATTGCCCGCTTCGCGCGCACGATGGACTTCCCGATCATCCCGTGCAACCTGTGCGGCTCGCAGGAAAACGCCCAGCGCAAGCAGATCAAGAACATGCTGCAGGGCTGGGCGCGGGACTACCCGGGCCGCATCGAGTCGCTCACCACCTCGCTCAGGAACGTGGTGCCCTCGCACCTGGCCGACTCACGCCTGTTCGACTTCGTCGGACTGACGCAGCAGACCCGGGTCGAGGAGGGCGACACCGCCTTCGACCCCGTGGCGCTGCCGGCCGCGCCGCACGCGCAGACCGTGCGCCTGATCCGGCCGGACGCCGAGGGGGATTGACGCACCGGCGACACCGGGGCCCTTGCCCCTTGCGGGCCGGCAACTACGCATTCATCATACGCACTGCCCGACCCGCACCCGATCCGCCGCCACGAAACCGGAGTAGCCTTCGATGCCCGAGCGAAAGAACCTCTGTGTCCCCGTCGCGCCTCACCCGGGGATCCGAACACTTGCGGAGCCGCTCGGTGACGACGGGGCACGCCCTGTGAGCGAGCGCCGCGGGAGCCACAGCGAGCGCACCGCTGGCAGGCAGTCCGCCAGCGATGCACGATTTCTCAGCCACGCGCCTTCGCCGCCGGTGGGAGTGGGCTCAATTGCTGCGGGTTCAGGCCCGACCCAGCGACTGCGCATCCGGCATCAGCAGGACACCCTGTTCGTTGAGGCCTTGCGTCCGGTGCTGCTGCTCGGCCGCGAGCTCGGCAACGATGTCAACATCATGGACCCCCGAGCCTCACGCCAGCATGCCCGGATCGAGCGCCGACGCGAGGGATTCGTGCTGTTCGATCAAAGCACGAACGGCACCTACGTCGTGATCGACGGCCAGGCCGAGCACCACCTCAGGCAGGATCGCCTGGTGCTCAAGGGCTCGGGTCGGATCGGCTGCGGTTTCTCCGCGAACGAAGTCGAGCGCGACCTGGTGTTCTTCGAATTGGTCTGATCCAGGCGCTACACGGATTCCAGCCCCGGATCAGACGCCGACGCCGCGCCCATGCGCCAGCGCCGTCCGAGGCTCAGCCTTTCATGCACTCGGCGATGAAGTCCTTGCGCTTTGCACCCTGCAGCGACTGCTCGGTCGCCGACTGGTTGCACGCCTTCTTGAGCGCCTTCTCGTCGGCAGCCGTCGCGGCGACCGTGTTCGGCACCGCTGCTGAAGTCGCCTTTTGAGCGGCCCCCATCCCCTCGGCACCCGTCTGATTCGGCACCGCAGCGGGCGCGGCTTCGGGCGCTGCCGGCGCGTCCCTGCTCGCGCTGGGGGTATGCGCACCGCGCAGGCAGCTACTCATGAACGCCTTGCGCTCATCCCCTTTGAGCGCCTGCTCCTTTGCTTCGGCATTGCAGCGCTTCATGCGCTCGTGCTGCGGATTGGCCCAGGCCTGAGCGGGGGTCAGCGCCATCAGCGCAAGACTGGCGCACACTGCGCCGATAATGGTTTTCATCAGTTTTCTCCGAGTTCGTATTTACGCGAAATGCGTAAATGGATTTTGCCCATGCCATTTTTCCCAGTCAATTTATTTGTCATTATTTGGCGATCTAATCCCGCTCCCTCGCGCCGGGAGCGGGCATGCTGAACGGCGATCTGGCAGCCTTGGGCGGACTGGCGCTTTCCGCCTTCCTGGCCGCGACCCTGCTCCCCGGTGGATCCGAAGCGGTATTCGCCGGCCTGCTTGCGCTGCGCCCGGAACTCGGACTGGCCGCGGTGCTGACCGCCGCCGCCGCCAACACGGCGGGCGGCATGAGCACCTACCTGCTCGGCCGCCTGCTTCCGCGCAAGGAAGGCACCCCCCGCCTGGCCACCGTCCAGCGCTGGGGCAGCATCACGCTGCTGCTGTCCTGGGTGCCGCTGATGGGCGATGTCCTGTGCACCGCGGCCGGCGTGCTCCGCCTGAACTGGCTCGGCTGCCTGCTATGGATGGCGCTGGGCAAGGCCCTGCGTTATGTCGTGATCGCCTGGGCGGTGCTCTGAGCATCGGGAGGGCCGCCCTGCACTCCAGACTCCCCGCTCGCCCGCCGCGACACCGGAGCGCACGCCGCTCGAGGGCACCCGCAGGTCGAACCCACACAATGCATAAGGTCTTGTTTTTTGATGCATGGTGCACTGCGGTTCGATAGAATGGACCACCCCCTGCAGCAGCCTCCAGGTAGCCCAATGAACCAACGACTGCGTGAAATCCCCTACAACTACACCTCGTTCTCCGACCGCGAGATCATCATTCGCCTGCTCGGTGCCGAGGCCTGGGCGGTACTTGAGCAATTGCGCGCGGAGCGCGTCACCGGCCGGTCGGCGCGCATGCTGTACGAGGTCCTGGGCGACATCTGGGTGGTGCGGCGCAATCCCTACCTCGAGGACGACCTGCTCACCAGCCGCGAGCGCCGCGAGGCACTGATCGGTGCGCTCAACCACCGCCTGCACGAAGTCGACAAGCGCCGCCAGGGCAATGACCGCGTCGCCATGCTGATCGCGCGCGGACGCGAGGCGGTGGCAGATTTCGAGCGCTGGTTCGACGACAGCGCGCGCCGGCGCAAGGCAGTGCTCAAGGCGCTGTCGAAGCACACGCGGCGCGACAACATCTGCTTCGACGGCCATGCGCGCGTCTCCCACGTCACCGACGCAACCGACTGGCGCGTCGAGTACCCCTTCGTGGTGCTCTATCCCGATACCGAGGAAGAGATGGCGCCGCTGGTGCGCGAGTGCATCGCCCAGGGCCTGACCATCATCCCGCGCGGCGGCGGCACCGGCTACACCGGCGGCGCCGTGCCGCTCGACGCCAATTCGGTGGTGATCAACACCGAGAAGCTGATCTCGATCGGCGCGGTCGAGGAGATCGTGCTGCCCGGCGTCGACGGCCCGATGAGCGCCCCCTACCCCACCATCCGCACCGGCGCGGGCGTCGTCACCGAGCGCGTGTCGGAAGCCGCGGCTGCAGCCGGGCGCGTGTTCGCGGTCGACCCGACCTCGGCCAGCGCGTCCTGCATCGGCGGCAACATCGCCATGAACGCCGGCGGCAAGAAGGCCGTGCTGTGGGGCACCGCGCTCGACAACCTGGCGTGGTGGAAAATGGTCACGCCCGACGGCAACTGGCTCGAGGTCGAGCGTCTGGACCACAACTTCGGCAAGATCCACGAGCAGGAAACCGTCCGCTTCCGCCTGCGCCGCTTCGACGGCCTGAGCTACCGGCCGCTCGGTGAGGAGATCCTCGCGCTGCCGGGCGCCGCCTGCCGCAAGGTCGGCCTGGGCAAGGACGTCACCGACAAGTTCCTCGGTGGCGTGCCGGGCGTGCAGAAGGAAGGCACCGACGGCCTCATCGTCGCCGCGCGCTGGGTGCTGCACAAGATGCCGCCGGTCACGCGCACGGTGTGCCTGGAGTTCTTCGGCCAGGTGCGCGAGGCGGTCCCGGCGATCGTCGAGATCACCGACTACTTCAAGCCGGGCGGCGCCGGCCATGCCGCAGGCGTGCAGCTCGCCGGTCTGGAGCACCTGGACGAGCGCTACGTGAAGGCGGTGGGTTATGCCACCAAGGCCAAGCGCCACGGCCGTCCGAAGATGGTGCTGATCGGCGACATCGTCGGCCACGACGAGAACGCGGTGATGAGCGCCGCCTCCGAGGTCGTGCGCATGACCAACGCGCGGGGCTCGGAGGGCTTCATCGCCGTCAGCCCGGAGCAGAGGAAGCGCTTCTGGCTCGAGCGCAGCCGCACCGCGGCGATCTCGCGCCACACCAACGCGTTCAAGATCAACGAAGACGTAGTGATCCCGCTGCCGCGCATGGGCGAGTACTGCGACGGCATCGAGCGCATCAACATCGAGCTCTCGACGCAGAACAAGATCCAGCTCTGCGACGCGCTCACCGAGTTCCTGCGCGGCGAACTGCCGCTCAATGCGGGCGACAGCGGCCTGGGCAGCGAGGAGCTGCTCGGTGACCGCCGCCAGGCCGCGCTCGACCAGATCGCCGCGGTACGCCAGCGCTGGCAGTGGCTGCTCGACAGCCTAGACCTGCCGCTGGCCGAAGCGGAGGCCCAGTTCGCCCGCTACGGCATCGAGGCGGGCGAGCTGTCCAACCGCGCCGACAACCCGCGCCTCTTCCACCGCCTGCAGGATTACTCGATCCGCGTGTCGTGGAAGCAGGCGCTGCGCCCGCAGCTGCGCAGCATCTTCGACGGCAACGTGTTCGCACCGGTGCTGGCGCGCATCGAGGAGATCCACAAGGAGATCCTGCGCGGCCGGGTCTTCGTCGCCCTGCACATGCACGCCGGCGACGGCAACGTGCACACCAACCTGCCGGTCAACTCCGACCACTACGAGATGCTGCAGACCGCCAACCGCGCGGTCGACCGCATCATGGCGCTGGCCCGCAGCCTGGACGGGGTCATCTCCGGCGAGCACGGCATCGGCATCACCAAGCTCGACTATCTCACCGACGACGAGATGGCGGACTTCTGGGCCTACAAGGAGAAGGTCGACCCCGAAGGCCGCTTCAACCGCGGCAAGCTGATGCGCAAGGGTCCGATCCCGGGCAACCTCGACAACGCCTACACCCCCAGCTTCAACCTGATGGGCCACGAGTCCATCATCATGGAGCAGACCGACGTCGGCGAGATCGCCCACGACATCAAGGACTGCCTGCGCTGCGGCAAGTGCAAGCCGGTGTGCTCGACCCACGTGCCGCGCGCCAACCTGCTGTACTCCCCGCGCAACAAGATCCTCAGCACCTCGCTGCTGATCGAGGCCTTCCTGTACGAGGAACAGACCCGGCGCGGCGTGTCGCTGGCGCACTGGGCCGAGTTCGAGGACGTGGCCGACCACTGCACGGTCTGCCACAAGTGCGAGAAGCCCTGTCCGGTGGACATCGACTTCGGCGACGTGTCGATCAAGATGCGCAACCTGCTCAGGAAGCAGGGCAAGAAATCGTTCAACCCCGGCAAGGCCGCGGCGATGGCCTTCCTGACCCTCAAGGACCCGACCACGATCAAGGCGATGCGCACCGGGATGATCGACTGGGGCTACAAGGCGCAGCGCTGGGCGCACGGGCTGGGCAAGAAGTTCGGCCTGGTGCAGCAGCAGGTCAAGGCGCCGCCGGCCACGCTCGGCAAGGCGCCGATCAAGGCGCAGGTGATCCACTTCATCAACAAGCCGATGCCGGGCAACCTGCCCAAGAAGACCAGCCGCGCCCTGCTCGACATCGAGGACGACAAGGTCATCCCGGTGATCCGCGACCCGCAGAAGGCCAACGGCGACGCGGACGCGGTGTTCTACTTCCCGGGCTGCGGCTCGGAGCGCCTGTTCAGCCAGGTCGGGCTGGCGACCCAGGCCATGCTCTACCACGTCGGCACGCAGACCGTGCTGCCGCCGGGCTACCTGTGCTGCGGCTATCCGCAGACTGCCGCCGGCGAGGAGGACAAGGGCCAGAAGATCACCACCGACAACCGCGTGCTCTTCCACCGCGTCGCCAACACCCTGAACTACCTCGACATCAAGACCGTGATCGTGTCCTGCGGCACCTGCATGGACCAGCTGCAGAAGTACGAATTCGAGAAGATCTTCCCCGGCTGCCGGCTGCTCGACATCCACGAGTACCTGATGGAGAAGGGCGTGAAACTCGAGGGCGTCAATGGCGTGAAATACATGTACCACGAGCCCTGCCATACGCCCATGAAGGTGCATTCGGGCATCAAGGTGGTGAACGAGCTGATGGGCACCCGCGTCGACCTGTCCGATCGCTGCTGCGGCGAATCGGGCACGCTCGCGGTCGCGCGCCCGGACATCTCCACCCAGGTGCGTTTCCGCAAGCAGGAAGAGATCGAGAAGGGCGCAGCCAAGCTGCGCGAAGACGACCCGAACGCCAAGGTGAAGATGCTGACCTCGTGCCCGAGCTGCCTGCAAGGCATGCACCGCTACGCCAACGACGCCGGCGGCATCGAACCCGACTACATCGTGGTCGAACTCGCCAAGCACCTCCTGGGCGAGAACTGGCTGCCGGACTACGTCCGCAGGGCCAACAACGGCGGCATCGAGCGCGTGCTGCTGTAAGGGCGGCAGCCTTCATGATACGGGCCGGCGGGCGCAAGCCCCCGGCCCGCGTTTTATCCAGCTTCAGCGTGCTGTCGCGCGCGGCTCAGTCTTCGGCCGGGTCGTGGGGATGCATGCGCTGCCACAGCGCCGGCAGCGCCTCGCCGGCCCCCATGCGCAGGCGGTGATCGACGATCGCGCTCACCCTGGTGTCGCCCGGATTGATCTCGACCGTTGGCACGCCCGCACGCGCGGCCCACAGCACCGGGCCGGCAATGTAGGGAAACACGCTGGTGGTGCCGATGGACACCACCGCGTCCACGCCCTCCTCGAGCACCTGCTCGAGACGACTGAGGGCCGCCTCGGGCAGCGCCTCGCCGAACAACACCACCTCGGGGCGCATGATGCCGCCGCAGCGCGGGCACTCGGGCGGAATCCGCAGCCCGGCGTAGTCGGTCACCTCGCGACCCTGATGGCAGGCCATGCAGCAGAGGCGATGCACGCTGCCGTGGATCTCGATGAGTTCGCGCGAACCGGCAGCGCGGTGCAGGCCATCGACGTTCTGCGTGAGCACGCAGACCCGCTCGCGCTCCCCTTCGAGGGCGGCGATCAGGCGGTGGGCGGCATTGGGCCGGGCACCGCGGCAACTTTCCTTGATCTGGGCGATATAGCGCCACGCGATGTCGGGCCGGGTCGCCATCATCTCGCCCGAGAGCGCCTCCTCGATGCTCAGCCCCTCCTCGGTGAGGCGGTCGTGATAAAGACCGCCGATGCCGCGGTAGGTGGGCAGGCCCGAATCGACCGAGATCCCGGCACCGGTCACGAACAGGATGCGCCGAGCGTGCGCGAGGATGGCGGCGACGGCATCGAGCGCCTGCGCCTGATAGGGCGAGGGTGGCTGCGAGGGGGCTGGTGGCGGTACTGGCGTCATTGCGCGCTCACCTCGACCAGACAGTCGTAGAAGATCGGCCCATCGCCCATGTCGGTGCGTGCCGACGCCGTCACCGCGTTGGCGTTGGTGCCGCCCGGCGACAGCTTGGGCCACCACACCGAGGGGGCGCAGACGACACCCGGGCGCACATCGGTGCTGACCACCGCGCGCGCCAGGAAGGCGCCACGGTCGTTGTGGATGCGGACCCGGTCGCCGTCGGCGATGGCGCGTGCCGCAGCGTCATCGGGATGGATGTGAAGGGTCGGCTCGCCTTCGCTGGCCCGGAAACGCGCCAGGTTGGCGAAGCTCGAGTTGAGGAAGTGGCGTGCCGGCGGCGTGATCAGCGCCAGCGGGTAACGCGCCGCCAGCACCGGGTTGCTGACCACCGACTCGGCGGGCGGATGCCAGGCCGGCAGCGGGTCATGACCCTCGCGCGCGAGCGCGGCAGAGAAGAACTCGCACTTGCCCGAGGAGGTGGGAAAGCCGCCGGCGGCGAAGGGCACGAAGGGTTGGGGCAGCGCGAGTCGCGCCCAGCCGCATGCCTGCAGCCTGCCGGCAACGCCAGCGGTGCGCGCGTCGCCGGCGCTGAAAGCGCCCGCGGCGATCGCCTGGTCGGATTCGTAGAGCGCGCGCTGACCGAAGCCGAGGCGGCGCGCGAGGGCACGGAAGACCTCGGTGTTCGAGCGCGCCTCGCCGCACGGCGCAATCGCCGGCCGGTTCTCGAGGGCGTAGAAATGGCCGTAGGCCGTGTGCAGGTCGTGGTGTTCGAGCTGGCTGGTCGCCGGCAGCAGGATGTCGGCGTAGTCGGCGGTGTCGGTCTGGAACTGCTCATGCACGACGCAGAACAGGTCCTCGCGCGCGAAGCCGGCGCGCACGCGGTTGGCGTTGGGCGCGACTGCGACCGGGTTGGCGTTATACACGTGGATCGCGCGCACGGGCGGGTCACGGGTGTCGAGCAGCACGTCGCCGATGAAGGACATGTTGAGCCGGCGCGGCGGATAGCGCCCAGCGTCAGGGTAGAGATCGGGGCGCTGCAGCGCTGCCTGATCGAGCGGGAAATTGCCCGAGGTCGACAGCAGCGCGCCGCAGCCGGCGTGGCGCCAGGCGCCGGTCAGCGCCGGCAGACAGGCCACGTTGCGCACCGCCATGCCGCCCCCCGCGCAGCGGTTGAGACCGTAGTTGAGGCGGATCAGGCTGCGCGGCGTGCGCCCGTAGTCGAGCGCCAGCGCCCGGATCTGCTCGGGCTCAAGCCCGGTGAGTGGCGCCGCCCATTCCGGCGTGAGGCCTCGCACGCGCTCGGCGAGCGCCTCGAAACCCAGGGTGTGGCGGTCGATGTAGTCACGATCGAGCAGCTCATGCTCAACCAGCACCTGCATCATCGCCAGCGCCAGTGCGCCATCGGTGCCGGGCAGCGGCGCGATGTGCTGATCGCATTTCGCCGCGGTCTCGCTGCGCCGCGGATCGATGCACACCAGCCGCGCACCACGCCGCTTCGCCTGCTGCAGGTAGCGCCAGCCGTGCACATTGGACACCACCGGGTTGGCGCCCCAGATCAGGATCAGGCGTGCCTCGGCCACTGCCTCGGGATCGGCGCCGATCATCGCCCCCACCGTTGCCGTCCAGCCGTGCGCGCCCGCGGCGGCGCAGATCGTGCGCTCGAGCAGCGATGCGCCGAGGCGGTGGAAGAAGCGCCTGTCGAGGCTCTCGCCCTGCACCAGCCCCAGGGTGCCGGCGTAGCTGTAGGGCAGGATCGCGCGCGGGTCGGCGGCGGCGATCTCGCGATACTTCGCGGCGATGGTATCGAGTGCCGCGTCCCACGAGATGCGCTCGAAGCGCCCCTCGCCCTTGCGGCCGACGCGCTTCATCGGGTGCAGCAGGCGCTGCTCGGAATAGACGCGCTCGAGGTAGTGAGCGACCTTGGTGCACAAGGCGCCGTGGGTGAAGGGCATGTCGGCCGCACCGCGGATCTTCACCGCGCGCGCGCCGACGACGGTGATCTCCATCGCGCAGGTGTCTGGGCAGTCGTGCGGGCAGGCGGCACGCACCCTTGTCTCGGCACCGGTCCGACCTTGCGCGGCAGCCTGGTCTCGCATCATCGTCCGGGGACCGCGCGCGCGCGACCAGGCCAGGCCCGGTTCAGCGACGCTCCAGCACCGCGCTGCGGGCGTCGAGATCGCCACCGGCGGTCAGCTCCACATAACGCTGGCGGTGCTCCTCGAAACGCTCGACTACCGCGCTGCGTTCGCGCAGCTTGGCTGCGATGACCGAGGACTGGGCGACGATCTCGCTGTCGAGCACCCCGATATCGGCCTCCAGGCTGGCAGCCACCTCACTCTTGTCGGTATGCGTGGCCTCGGCGATGAGGCTGCGCTGGCGCTCGATGAGCTCGCTCTCGCGTGCGCGCAGCAAACGGATGTTGCGATCGAGCTCGCCCAGCTCGCGGTCGCGGCGGGCGTCGAGGTCTTCGAGGCTGCGGTAGGTCTCGAGCAGGGCCTGGTCGAGACGCAGCTTGCGCACACGCTCCGCCTCGACCGCACGGCGCTCGCGCTCGCGCGCAGCACGCTCGGCAATCTCCTCAGGGGTGAGCGGCGCGGCCACCGTGCGGCGCACCCCCCCCGAGGGGCTCATTTCACGGTAGGCGCGGCCATAGCAGGCGGCCGGCAGGATGTCGCCACATACCGGCTGCCCTCCCACGTCGCAGCAGTAGACCGAGCGCCCGTTCGCCTGCGCCTGCGCTGCGACCGGTACTGCGCCGAGCACCGCAGCGCAGCTCAGCGCGGCAGCACCGAGTTCAGCGCGCAGCGATCCCATACTGCTCACGATAAGCCCTGACCGCGTCGAGATTGGCCGCCAACTCCGGGCTATCGGCGAGGTAAGCGATGAGATCTTCCAGCGTGGCAACGGCGAACACCGGGATCCCGAAGCTGTCCCTGACTTCCTGCACCGCCGACAGCACGCCCTTACCCCGTTCCATGCGATCGAGAGCGATGACCACGCCGGCCGGCGTGGCGCCCGCGGCGCGGATCAGCTCGACCGACTCACGCACCGAGGTGCCGGCGGAGATCACGTCGTCGAGGATCAGCACTCGGCCCTTGAGCGGTGCGCCGATCAGCGTGCCGCCCTCGCCATGATCCTTGGCTTCCTTGCGGTTGAAGGCGAAGGGCAGGTCCACGCCGTCTTCGGCGAGCCGGATCGCGGTGCCGGCCACGAGCGGAATGCCCTTGTAGGCCGGTCCGAACAGCATGTCGCAGGCCACACCCGCAGCGCGGATCGTGCGCGCGTAGTAGCCGCACAGCTCGCGGAACGAGGCGCCGTCGTCGAACAGGCCGGCATTGAAGAAATACGGCGAATTGCGCCCCGCCTTGGTCACGAAGGCGCCGAAGCGCAAGACGCCCTTGCGGCAGGCGAGGGCGATGAAATCCCGGCTAAAATCCACGGCTTTAAAGGCTGCCAAGCAGCTGAATCTGGAAGATGTCCATGTTACGCATCATCTCCCTCAACCTCAACGGCATCCGCTCGGCCTGCCGCAAGGGCCTGCTCGACTGGCTGCCGGCCCAGAACGCCGACTTCGTGTGCGTACAGGAGCTCAAGGCCCAGGCCGGCGACCTCGACGAGGCCATGCGCGCACCGGCCGGCCTGCAGGGCTGGTTCCACTGCGCCGAGAAGAAGGGCTACAGCGGGGTCGGCATCTACAGCCGCCACCAGCCGGACCGCGTGGTCGAGGGCCTCGGCATCCCCGCCATCGACGCCGAGGGTCGCTTCCTGCAGCTCGACTTCGGCAGGCTGTCGGTGGTGTCGCTGTATCTGCCCTCGGGCTCGAGCTCGGAAGAGCGCCAGCAGGTGAAGTTCGACTTCATGGACCGCTTCCTGCCGCACATGGACCAGCTCTTCCAGAGCGGTCAGGAGGTGGTGGTGTGCGGCGACTGGAACATCGCCCACCGCGAGGCCGACCTCAGGAACTGGAAGTCGAACCAGAAGAACTCGGGCTTCCTGCCCGAGGAGCGCGCGTGGCTGAGCCGCCTGTTCGACGAGCAGGGCTGGATCGACGTCTATCGCCGCCTGCACCCCGAGGCCACCGACGCCTGCTACACCTGGTGGTCGAATCGCGGCCAGGCGTGGGCAAAGAACGTCGGCTGGCGGCTGGACTACCAGATCGCCACCCCGGGCCTGGCCGCCGCCGCGCGCAGCGCCGAAGTCTACAAGGCGCAGCGCTTCTCCGACCACGCCCCGCTGACAGTGGATTACGACTGGGCACTGTAGTCACCCGCGGTGGCACCCTGTGCGTCGCGCTGCGCTTCCCGGCGCCTTCACCCAGCGCGAACCAGCGGCTTCACGCCCTTGTGGATGCAGGCAATGCCGAAGCTCAGGTTCTTCCAGCTGACCGAGGACAATCCGGCCGTTTCGATCATGGTGGCGAATTGGCGCTGATCGGGGAAATTGCGGATCGACTCGATCAGGTATCGGTAGGCGCCAGGATTTCCAGCCACCCAGGCCCCCAGGCGCGGGATGACGTGAAAGGAGTAGGGGTCGTAAAAGCGCTGCAGCCACTTCGCCGGGCGCGAGAACTCCAGACAGGCGAAGGTGCCACCCGGCTTGAGCACCCTGACCGCCTCGGCCAGCGCCACGTCGAGCCGGGTGGCGTTGCGCAGACCGAAGGCCACGGTGAGCGTCTGCACAGACGCATCGGCCAGCGGCAGGCGCTCGGCCTCGCCCGCCAGCCAGCACACCGCGGCGGCATCCGCGCGGGCGCGCCCCGCGCACATCATCGGCATGGACGGATCGACCACGATCACGTGCCGGCGCGGGTTGCGCGCCAACAGCGCGGCCACGTCACCGGTGCCGCCGGCCAGATCGACGAAGGTCCCTGCCGCAGGCAGGTCCGCCGCAAAGCGCCGCTTCCACAACCGATGGATGCCGAAGCTCATCAGGTCGTTCATCAGGTCATAGCGCGCGGCGATGTGGTTGAACACCTGACGGATGCGCTGCCTGCGCTCGTCCACCGAAACCGACTGCCGCCCGAAGCTGGACTCGAGCGCACCGTCCTTGTTGTCGATCGTCATGAATGGCCTGCTTCGCAACCAGCCCGGCGTTCACTGGAGCAGACGTTCGGCCGACGCCTCAAGCTCGGCGCGACGAACCCTGCCCATTTTGCTGCCCAGTGGCTTTCCGTCGCGCCCGATGTACACCGTGAACGGCAGGCCCGCCTGGTGATTGCCCATCGCCTTCATCAGCGGGATGCCCTCCTTGGCGGCGATCACCACCGGGTAGCTCATGGCGTAGGTCTTGGCGAAATCGCGCACGGCTTCGAGCTTGTCGCCGTCCTCGATCGCGACCCCCACCACCTCGATGCCGTCGGCAGCCTGCTCGCCGCGCAGCGTCACCAGTTCCGGAATCTCGTCGCGGCAGGGTCCGCACCAGCGCGCCCAGAAGTTCACGATGAGCGGCCGGCCGCGGAACTGCGCCATGGCAAGCGGCTGCCCGTCGATGCCGGTGAAGGTGGAGGCGAAGAAAGCTTCGGCATCGATGTTTTCGGCAGCCTGCCCGGCTGTGACCAGGCCCAGACAGAACACGGCGACAAGTTTCCTGATCATCACGACAATCCCTCGAAATCGACTGCGGGGGCGGACGGCTGGAAGCACACCCGCGGCAATCCATGGATTGTGCCAAGCATCCGCCGCCCCTGCACCGGTTCAGATCAAGTTTGCGCCCTGCCCGCATCCTTCGTCGCACCCGCTTACGCCAGCTGCATTGCCTTTGCCACCGCCAGAGGCTAGCCTGTTCTTGTATTTCAGACCTTTCTCGTCAATCAAGCGGAGATGAACCATGAGCACGACGACCCAATCCTCGAGGGACAAGCTCGCCGGCGACCTCAAGTCCCTGATCTCGGACGCCGAGGAGCTCCTCAAACTCACCGCCGACCAGCAGGGCAGCAAGCTGGAGGACTTGCGCGCGCGCATCGCCGAGCGCATGGCGGTCGCCAAGGACCGCCTGGCCGATGCCGAGGCCGCGATCGTCGACTCCGGCAAGAAGGCGGTGCGCGTCACCGACGACTATGTGCATCAGAACCCGTGGCAGTCGGTGGGCGTCGCCGCCGGTGTCGCCTTCCTGCTCGGCCTGCTGGTCAGCCGCCGCTGATTCGATGAGCGCAGAATCGAAGCCACCCGGGACGCCCAGGCCGCGTCTGGCCGAAAGCCTGCACGGCATCGTCGATGCCGGGCTGGAGACGGTGCAGACGCGGCTGGAACTGCTCGGGGTCGAGCTTCAGGAAGAAAAGCTCCGCCTCACCGGCCTCGCGCTCAATACGGTGCTGGCGGGGCTGCTGCTGGGCTTCGGGCTGGTGTTCCTGATGGTCTTCCTGACCGTGCTGTTCTGGGAGGAGCACCGCCTGCTCACGCTCGGCATCTCGACCGCGCTCTGTCTGGGCGGCGGGCTCATGGCGGCACGCAACGCGGCGCACGCGTTCCGCAGCGGCACGAAGCTCTTTGCGGCCAGCCTCGCCGAGCTCGCGCGCGACCGCGCGGCCTTGCGCAAGCCGGACTGAGGCGATAGCAGGTTTATGGACACCCGCGACATCGAACTTGCCTTGCGCAAGCAGAAGCTGCAGCTACGCGCCGAGGCCCAGCGCGCCGACATCACGCGCAGGCTCGCCGGCATCGACGCAGCGCTCGAGCGGGTCGATTCGCTGCGCGACAACCTCGCGTGGGCGAAAGACAAGGCTCCGCTGCTCTCGGTCGCGCTGATCGTGGTCCTGGCGGCAAGGCCGCGCCTGACGCTGCGCCTGGCCAAGCGCGCCTGGGTAGGCTGGCTGCTCGTGCGCCAGGCACGCGGCGGGCGGCTCTCAGCGCTGCTGCCCACCGCCCTCCCGCTCTTGCGCGGCCTGCTCGCACTGCTCAGGCGCCGGTTCGAACCCGCGGCAGAATCAGGTTCAGCACCACCGCGACGACACCGCACAGGCTGACGCCCTGCAGGGTCAGGCCGTCGAAGTTCAAGGCCAGCCCGCCGATCCCCATCACCAGCACCGAAGACACGATCACCAGGTTGCGCGGTTCCTCGAGGTCGACACGCGCCTTGATCAGCGTGTTCAGGCCCACACTCGCCACCGAGCCGAACATCAGCATCATGATGCCGCCCATCACCGGCACCGGAATCGAGGCCAGCAGCGCGTTGAACTTGCCGAAGAAGGCGAGGATCACCGCCAGCACCGCGGCCCAGGTCATGATCGCCGGGTTGTAATTCTTGGTCAGCGTCACCGCACCGGTGACCTCCGAATAGGTGGTGATCGGTGGCCCGCCGATGAGGCCGGCGAACAGCACCCCCGCGCCATCGCCTGCCAGCGTGCGGTGCAGGCCGGGCTTCTCGGTATAGTCCTTGCCGGTCACGCCGCCGATCGCGAGCACATCACCGACATGCTCGATCGCCGGTGCCAGCGCCACCGGCAGCATGAACAAGATGGCGGCGAGCTCGAAGCTCGGGGTGACGAACTGAGGCAGCACGAACCAGGGCGCTGCGCCCACCGCGGCAAAATCCACCAGCCCGAACAGCATGGCCGCGAGCCAGCCCGCTCCCACCCCGCACAGGATCGGCACCAGCTTGAGGAAGCCGCGCGCGAACACCGCCACCAGCACCGTGGTGCCGAACGCGATCCCCGCCACGGTGAGCGCGGTGGCGTAGGGCACGAGCTCGATCTTGCCGTCGCCGCTGCGCCCCATCGCCATGTTGACCCCCACCGCGGCGAGCGACAGGCCGATGATCATGATGATCGGCCCCACCACCACCGGTGGCATGTAGCGATGCACGATCTCGGCGCCGTGCTTCCACACCAGACCGGCGAACAGGAAATACATCAGCGACACGCAGGCGAGCGCACCCATGGTCGCCGGAACGCCCCAGGTCTGGATGCTGAAGATGATCGGTGCGATGAAGGCGAAGCTCGAGCCGAGGAAGATCGGCACCTGCCGCCCGGTGATCAGCTGGAACAGCAGCGTGCCGACCCCGGCGCCAAGCAGCGCCAGCGCCGGATTCAGACCGGTGAGCAGCGGCACCAGCACCAGCGCGCCGAAGGCGACGAAGAGGATCTGGGCACCGGAGATCGCCTGCCGCCACAGCGGCTCGGACGACGGGATGGGAAGTTCACGCATGAGGGTTCTCCGCCGGACACAGGCGCGCGCAGTGGCGCGCAGCCGGCATGGTTATCGTTATGGATGGAGTCGTGATGACGGGGTGAGCGTGGCGGACCATTGCACGCGGTCGCCGTGAAGTCAGTTGTGCCGGGTACCGAAGATCTTGTCGCCTGCGTCACCCAGCCCGGGGATGATGTAGCCCTGCGCGTTGAGGTGGCTGTCGATGCTGGCAGTGTAGATATCGACGTCGGGGTGCTTCTCGTTCATCAGCGCGATGCCCTCGGGCGCGGCGACCAGCACCAGCGCGCGCACATGGGTGCAGCCCTTGCGCTTGAGCATGTCGACGGTGGCCACCATCGAGCCGCCGGTAGCCAGCATCGGGTCGATGATCAGCGCCATGCGCGCGTCGAGCTGACCGACGAATTTCTCGAAATAGGGCACCGGCTGCAGCGTCTCCTCGTCGCGGGCGATGCCGACCACGCTGACCTTGGCGCTCGGCATCATGTCGAGCACGCCGTCGAGCATGCCCAGCCCGGCGCGCAGGATCGGCACCACGGTGACCTTCTTGCCCTTGATCTGCTCGATCTGCACCGGTCCGGCCCAGCCCTGGATCTCGACCGTCTCGAGCGGGAAATCCTGGCACGCCTCATAGGCCAGCAGGCGGGCGATCTCGGCGGTGAGCTCGCGGAATTTCTTGGTGCTGATGTCGCCTTCGCGCATCAGGCCGATTTTGTGGCGCACGAGCGGGTGGCGGATTTCATGAATGGGCATGGCGGGTTCCAGGCGACAGGACGAAGACCCGCCTCTTTTACCGTGCCGCCAGTCTGCGCACAAGCGCACAAACCACAGCATGCGGCGTCGCAGCATCGACGCGCGCGCGCCGTACCCTCAGGATCTGCAGCGTTTTTTCGGGCTGACCGGGCACACCGGCCGAACAGCGGGATCAGCGTTAAAATGAGGCGCTCGAATCGACACCGGGCGCACGCCCGCAGCCCATCGCCATGTCCCTGAACCTGGAAGAAATCAAGCGCGCCCGCGAAGAGGCCGACTGCCTCGCCGACGAAACCACCGTGGAGGCCGCGCTCGAGCGCATGGCGGCCGAAATCACCGCTCGCCTCGCCGACGCCAACCCGCTGGTCTATGCGGTGATGAACGGCGGCCTGATCCTTGCCGGCCGCATCCTGCCGCGCCTGCCCTTCCCGCTCGAGCTCGCCTATCTGCACGCCACCCGCTACGGCCACGCGATCCACGGCACACTGCTCGACTGGCGCGTGCGGCCCACGCAGGACCTGCGCGGGCGCACCGTGCTCGTGCTCGACGACATCCTCGACGAAGGCCATACGCTCAAGGCCATCATCGAGCACCTGAAGGAAGAAGGCGCCGCCGAGGTGCTGTCGGCGGTCCTGGTGCACAAGCTCCATGAGCGCAAGGCCACCCCCGGCATGCGCGCCGATTTCTCCGGCCTGGACATCGCCGACCGTTTCCTCTTCGGCTGCGGCATGGATTACAAGGGCTACTGGCGCAATGCGCCGGGCATTTACGCGGTCAAGGGACTCTAAGCACAGGAGGCATCGCCATGCTCGTCACTTTCAAATCCCACGCCAGCGCGGACGTCATCATGCTGGGTGACGCCGCCAAGAAGCTGATCACGATCCTGGGCAAGGACCCGCACAATGCCCAGGGCATCCTCACCGCCCAGCAGCTACCCGATGCGATCGCCCGCCTCAAGGCCGCGATCGAGGAAGATCGCGCGCGTCAGGCCGAGCTCGAACGCCAGCGCACCGAAGCCGACGAGGCCGCCGACAAGGAAGCCGGTCGCACCGGCATGGCCGCACCAGTCGGCCTTGCCCAGCGCGCCTGGCCCCTGCTGAACATGATGGAAGCCTCGCTGCGCGAGGAGACGCCGGTGGTCTGGGGCGTCTGAAGCCTCGTTGCGCTCCGCTGCGCAGGCCTTGAAACCCTCGCATGCACCTCGATATCAGGCAAGCCTGAATTACCCGGAGCCACCCATGACCGACGCCCTGCACCTCGTTTGTCCGCACTGCAACGCGGTCAATCGCGTCCCCGCAGTGCGCCTCACCGACGCCCCCCAATGCGGCCAGTGCAAGCGGCCGCTCTTCGTCGCAAAACCGCTCGAGCTTGGCGCAGACAACTTCGACCGCCACATCGGCCGCAACGATCTCCCGGTCCTGGTCGATTTCTGGGCGCCCTGGTGCGGTCCCTGCCGGGTGATGGCGCCCGCCTTCGTCCAGGCCGCTGGCATGCTCGAGCCGCAGCTGCGTCTCGCCAAGCTCGACACCGAGGCCAACCCGGCGCTCGCCGGGCGCTTTGCCATCCGCAGCATCCCCACCCTGATCCTGTTCCGCGGCGGTCGCGAGATCGCCCGTCAGGCAGGCGCGATGGGTGCGGCGGACATCATGCGCTGGGCGCGTAGCCAGCTCGGCTGAAGGCGCAGCCTGCCTGCCATCATCGCCGGGGCCGCATCGGGAGCGTCGGCCGCGGTTCAGCCACCGGTGGCCGGTGGCCGCGCCAGCTTGCGCTGCAG